>Ga0209251_1002218_pt1 | contig 13857 bp, 10 predicted proteins | sample SaaInlV_100m_DNA_6_FD_184665 | JGI IMG/M metagenome (GOLD analysis project Ga0209251, IMG submission 184665) | Marine microbial communities from expanding oxygen minimum zones in the Saanich Inlet - Saanich Inlet SI073_LV_10m_DNA (SPAdes) (version 2) | ecosystem: Environmental > Aquatic > Marine... | reverse complement strand
CGGTTGACCTTGGTGTCACCTGTCTTCCTTTTTCCCCAGTAAAGGGATTAAATACACCAGGATCGTTAGATGGTCCTTTGAAAGTTTTGCTACCTTCGTTCCAAATGTAATACCTACCGTCTTTTCCTATGTACCAGTCTGCTCTTCTGTATGGTGGTTTTGCCATTTACTTTACCATTTCCCTTGATTCTTTGGTGCTATATCCTCTGATGATTCTTTGAGCTTTCAATTTGTCATAGAATTTTTCGTTTGTCTCCTGCCAAACTAATTCTTTCTCATAATCAAATTGATGACCGCCCTTCACCTGAACAACAAAGTCTTCAACAGGTAGGAGTATTGAAGTGTCCCATTCGTTTGCGTGTAAGTCTAGAATGTAACCACCTCCGATGTTGTTTTTCAAATATTTATGGAGGCAAATCTTAGGAAAGTCAATCTTTCCACGCATCAATGATCTCACTGCCATGATTCTCTTTTTAGGTGTCATGTAATGAAAGTTGCATCCCCAGAATTCAGTTGGAGTTGCTTTGATTACATATACTAAAGGAAACTTATCATAGTATGGTAGTCTAGATGTTGCCTTGTACTCAAACATGTACATGTGACCAGCAACTGCATATCGTCTAAGTACATTGCCGTCTTGCTCATCCGTAGAACCAAGACGATCACGACGCTCATCTCTGAGATATTTTGACTTGTCTTTTGCGAATCTAGATATTTGTCTTCTTACTTCGTTTTTATACCATGTTAGTGTTTGTTTTTCGCCACCCGTAGCATCGGTGACTTTTTCAAATATAGTTTGGTATCCATCAGTGTTTTTTAGGTCGTTGCGTTGGATTTCCGCAAATCCTTGTGCCATTGTTAGACTCCTAGGTGATCTTCGGTCAGAATTAAAAATTTCATCTGCCTATCTTCACAGTAGTCCTGAGCAGCGTCCCATTTAGCACGGTTCTTAGCGAACGTCAGGGCATCCCTCTTGTAGGCAGCAGTCTTTTTGTTTTTTGCATTAGGCGGTGTTGTTTGTTTCTTTGGTTTAATCTCAACTATGTACTTTGAAATCAGTCCAGATTTTTCACGAACTTTAATGTAAAAGTCTGGATAGTATCTGTGCGCTCTACCATCTAGAGGAGAGCGGTATGGTATAATGACTTCTTCACTACCCCACTCTAATATAGATGGAGTATTGTCACAAAACACCATGAACTTTCGTTCCCATAGCGATCTATAGATGATCTTAGTAGGATTGCCACGGTACTTCCCAGGGTTGACTGGTTTATACAGTCCAGAATATGCCATAAATATATAAGATCCCACAGTTATATTTAGAGTGGCAACCATCAAGCAAATAGTGGAGAGAATATCGTCGAGAGGCGGAATGTCTCTTTCCACTTCTTATCGCATCTATATTCAACCATCTCTTGATCAAAACGGTGCTCTACCCTGGTATAAAGATTGGAATTATGATAAAAGGTGGATTGAACTTTTTTGTGATGAGGCGCAGCTTCCAAATGTGCAGGCACAAACTGGACTAATGACTGGAAGATATCTTGGTGAAGGACCATTTCAGTATGCACATACTAGAATCTATTCGGATGTGACATTGGGATTTTTATGTGATGCAAACATGACACCACTAAAATTCTTTTCTGCGTGGCATGATTATGTTTTTGGTGGAGTTCCATACAATCTATATCCAGTGAATGGATCCCTTTCTAATTTCGAGCAGGGTGCTACAGAATCTACCAATCAAGAGGTTAGACTAAATTATCCTGATGACTATACTGGTAAAGTGAGAATTATTAAGACTGAGACTGGGGCCAATGCAGACAGACCATCTATTGGATTCAATTTATTAGATGCATATCCATATAGTATTGACTCTGTACCACTTGCTTATGGTGGATCTCAGTTGACAAAAGTGACAGTTAACTTACACTATAAGAAACACAATATTTTCACTGCACAGCAAAATTGATTTTTCGATTCCGCAAAACTGGGAAAATTTTTTCCGCAAAAATTGGATTCAAAAAGTCGTTCTAAATAAATATACGATCTGAGGTTATTATTATGGCTTTGCCAAAGGTTGGTTATCCAACATACGAACTTGAATTGCCATCTACGGGTAAAACTGTAAAATATCGCCCATTTTTGGTAAAAGAGGAAAAAGTCCTTTTATTGGCATTGGAATCTGAGGATGAAAAGCAGATTCGTCAGGCAGTGAAGGATTTGATCAAAAACTGCGTTTTGAGCAGAATTAAAGTAGATCAATTGCCCATTTTTGATCTAGAGTACCTATTTCTGAATATTCGTGGCGCATCGATTGGTGAAAGTCTTAGTTTGACTGTTACTTGTCAAGATGACAATGAAACCAAGGTTGATGTTAAGGTTTCCATCGGTGATATTCAGGTATTCAAACCAGAAGGTCATTCTACCAAAATTGAGTTTGACGACACTTTTGGCGTTGTCATGACATATCCTAGTATGCAAAGATTCATTGATTTGGACTTTTTGCAGAAAGATCTCAATACCGAAGAAGTTTTTGAGTTGATTGCAGAAAGCATCGAGCAGATTTACCAAGGTGAAGATGTTTACGATACTACAACTACTTCTAATAAAGAATTCCGCGAATTTGTCGATAGTTTGACTACAAAGCAATTTGAGGCAATTCAGCAATTTTACGAAACAGCGCCAAAACTGAGACATACCTTTAAGGTCACAAATCCCAAAACTGGTGTAGAATCAGAGTACACCATGGAGGGTCTCCAGAGTTTTTTCGCGTAGCACTCTTCCAGAACAGTCTGGAGGGGTATTACAGGGTTAATTTTGCGTTGATGCAGTACCATAAATATAGCTTGAGTGAAATAGAAAATTGGATGCCTTGGGAGCGTGAAGTTTATGTTGCGTTCCTAATGCAGTATCTTGAAGAAGTCAAGCAACGCAATCAACAGCAGCAATAATGGCGGGTTATTCAAACACATATAGTGGAGACCTTACTACTACGATTGCGAGTAAGTTATATTCTGCTGTCAAAAAAAGAATCGAGAAAAATAGAGACAAGGCAGACGAAGAACAGGATAAATTAAAGGAATCTGTCAAAGAGGCAGAGCGTGCAGTTGACCCAAAAGCAACAAAAGTAACAGATAAGGCAAATCGCCAATATGTTGCTAAAGTATTTGGTGTGGGCATCGATCTTAAATTGATGCAAATGGAGGCAAGCGCAGAGAAAAGTCTTGAGCAGATTAATGAGATAAAAGCGTTAACAGCGCATAATACTAGTTTGATTATTGATCACAATGAAATGTTGATCAATAAACTCGATGCGCTGCTTGGAGTATTTCAAGAAAAACTAGCATTAGACAAAAAACTTGCTGACGACGCTGAAACTGCTAGAGCTACTGGTGGTGGCGGTGGATCTGGTACAAAGGGGTATCTGAAGAACCTTTTGAACAGACCTGGAAATTTCATTGCAAACTTTATCAAAGATTTGCTACTTAGAAGAGCAAAAACTGCTTTACAGAGAATAGTACCCAGAAGATTGCGAGCAAGGGGTAGACTATTAAGTAGACAACTTGGCAGGAGAGTGGGACCTGCTGCTAGGGCAATGCTGAGACCTAGGGCAGCAGCGAGAACTGCTCTGACTAATTATGCAAAGCAAGGCACAAAGACACTTGGTATAAAACTTGGTGCCAAGGGAGCGGCAAAGGCAGGACTTAAAACTGTAGGTAAAAAACTTCCATTTGGTATTGGTCTTGGTATCTCTGCTATATTTGCAGCACAGAGATTGTTCCAGAAACCACCCGATCCTATGGGTGCGGCATTGGAACTTGCTTCTGGTGCTGCAGCATTTGTGCCTGGTATCGGCACTGCGGCGTCTCTAGCAATCGATGCTGGTCTTGCTGCCAGAGACATGAAGAAAGAGTCTGAGACTCAGCAATATGCTACTGGCACACAAAACCAATATACAAAGAAAGGACTTGCAATCCTTCATGGTAAAGAGTCTGTAGATAGAGTAGATCCCAAGTCTGGATTGTCAATTGCTGCTATTGAAAGTCTTGGTAGTAAAATTCTCTCTATTAGTTATGCTACTGCTAGAGCGGGTAATGTTGATGGTGCTATTCTATCAGAAGTATCTAGATTGCCATTTAAAATTTATAATGTGCCAGTGAAAGCAGATGTCAAACCAAGAGCAGTTAAAGCAAGCAATGCTTTTGATTTTAGTAGAAGATTAACTCAAACATTTAATACTACTCAATATGGAAACCTCCCTGAGGAGGAAGAACCAGATCCTAATGCTCCTAATGCTCCTAATGCTCCTCCTAGGCAGCAAAACCCACTTCAACGACTTTTTGGAGGTGGTGGATCCAGACAACGACCTAGATTAACACCACAAATCGGGACTCAATCTCATATTTGGAATAAAAATCTACCTGAGACTGCAGTTACATTTGACGCGGCACAGGGTATAGATAAATCGGGAGAACCTGGAGTTGACTTTAGTTTCAACAACATTTATAAAAACTATGCTGTTTTCTCTGGTGAAGTTATTGATGTAGGTCCTGTTCCTGGTAGTCCTGCGTATGGAGAATCTGTAACTATCAGAAGTACCGATCCGTTTGATCCTTCTAGACAATTTGATTCTTTATATGCACACTTTTCTCCTGGAACTCCAGTAGTACAAAAAGGACAATCTATATCTGTGGGTGATTATCTAGGTCCAGTTGGTTGGATCGGACCATGGTACAGTGGCACTCCAGCTCCTGGTGCTGGTAATATGGGAGGTCCACATACAAGTTTGGATTTTTATGAACCAGACTCTGTTGCTCCTGCAAAAAACTTTAGACAATTGCAGAGATATGTTCTAAATCTTGAAGGTAAGTCTCCTCCATCTACTCCATCTGCTTCACAACCACAGGGTCCTCAGGGAAAAGGATATGGTAAAGGCGGACTTGGTGGGGCACAGAACTACTTTAAGCGTGGTACTGGTGGATCTAAGCAAGGTAGAGGTACAAAGGTTAGTGATAAAGACTTTGCTGCTCTAGTTGCAATATCTTCTTTGGAGGCTGGAGTTCCTCAGGCTAGAGTTGATGTAGCACAGTCTATTATGAATAGACTTGGAGATGGCACATATGGTAGCACTCTTTTCAGTGTTATTACTGCAAATGGTCAATATCAACCAGCATACATCAATCCAAACGCATCGCAGGGACCACTAACAAAAACATCTCCAGAATGGAAAGCAGTAAAAGACAAACCATCTGCTATTGAAGCAATGCGATCATATTATTGGAGAAGATACCAAAAACGTGTTAGTTATGCTGAAATGCAAGAGTTGTATGAATCCACTCTTGCTGCAATGAAAAATCCTGCAATGCAGGCAGCTGCCGCTAGAAAAATTGGTGGAAGAACTGAGTTTCTAGGATATAAAGTTGAGGGTGCTGATGTTGTTATGAGAGAGGGTTATGGAAATAACTCTTTCTTTGCTGCGTATGGTAGTGGAAATCAGTTATCTAGGGGTGCTATGCCATTCCCACAGAGAGTTATTCCAAAACCAAGACCACCTAAACCATCTACAACACCAACACCACAACCAGCACCAGCACCTGGAGAAAACCAATGGTGGGACTTGTTAGATTTGTTTCCAAATCAATCAAATCTTCCACAGAGATTGATGGCATCTAGTGCCGATGTAGAATCTATTGAGGAAGAGTTAAACTTGCTTCCTGTGGTGTTAAATAAAACTGTATTCGTAACAAAACCTTCGATGAACAGTGGAGGTATGGTAGCTACCCGTCAACCCACGGGATACACTCGTGAGAACTATCAAATGTCTAGACTCGCAACCTAAAGATGGCAGGATACTCAAGCACATATAGTGGAGATCTGACCACTACAGTTGCATCGTTTTTGTATAACACGGTGCAAAATGCGCGTGGAGATGCAAAGCAAGAGAAGATTACTGCTGAAAAAGAAGCAAAAAAATATGGTGTAGATCCACAATTAAAGCGTGGTGAGTTTTTCAAGCAGGCACTACCATATAGATTTACTCCCAGCATGTTCAGGGAGAAAAAATTTGGTGACAAATTTAAGTATCCTGATTACTTTGCTAGAGGACAAAAAACTGAATTAGCATCTCCTCTGCCTTCTGATTATTTTAATCGTGGTCAGTCTAGTCCAATAACTGCACAAGCAAAAGAAAGAAGGGCAGGTAATCCATTCCCGTTTGTTGCAGTTGGCGCACCTCTGAATCAACAGGTTCAGGCAAATACGCCAATGGTTGATTCAACCACCAAGTATACTGATACTGTTAACAAAGACAAACCTGTCAAAGTCAAGGATGAAATGCTTGGCGTCTTGTTTGCCAAGGTTGCTGAGTCGATGGGTAGAACTGTCGCTTCTCTTGCAGACAAGCAGGGGCAGATTGATGGTGAGATTGCAAGTGCGAAAGAGTCTTCATTAGGCATTGCGAAAGCATTAGAACTCAATACTGATATCGTATCTGATAAGTTGGATCAACTTATTGATGTGATGAATCAGCAGATTGACTTCAATAAGCAGCAAGCAGATTTGAAAGAGACTGAGGATGTCAAAGAGAAAGTTGCTGATACTGATATAACTTCTGGTACAGATAGATTTGCAAAGGTTGGTGAAAGTGTTGGTGAAGTTCTGGCGGAGAATGATAGAGAGGATGATCTAGTTGATAGAATGAATACGGATCCAAATATACCAAAAGCAGAAGCTGGTGGTATGTTCTCTGGACCCAACTCTGGGTATCCTGTCATGCTTCATGGCAATGAGATGGTTACCCCTGTCAATAATAATTACACTCAATCGTTTGAGATGGGCACCCCTACACAGGGTATTCAGCAATATGAAGTAGGAACTAGTCAGGCATCTACAGCACCATCTGTTACTCCAAACGAATCTATTATGAGTGGATCTCCATTGAGATCGCCAACTTTGAATCAAAATGAAACTAATGATGCTACAACTGAAGACCTAGCATCTGCCATGGCCATGCCTAGTCAAGTTGCTGGTTTGCTCGCTATGGATAAGACTGCTAATGCTGCTGGAATGCTAGCAGATCAGTCTCCTGGAATGCAAAGTGTTGTCAGTTCAGTTACAGATCCTATTGCTGATGCTTTCAATATTAAAAACTCAGTAAAACAAAAGTTCACTACAAATGTTTTGCCTAGTAAAAAAGCATTTGCTCGTTCTTCGGGTGGTATGTTTGGTCAATCTGGTGATAGTGAAGGTTTCTTTGAGACAATGGGCGGACTAATTGGCGGTGGAGTTAAAAATGTCAAAAACTTCTTCAAATTCTTAGGTAACGCATTTAATGATAGAGGTAACGGTCCACCAGGAATAGGATACGGTAGGCGTGTTGGTGGATCTACTAAGAATATCAGTAACAATACATTCAAAGGCAGTAAGGTTGGAACTGGTGGATTTGCTCTCCCTGGCACTGGTACAGTTTTAAAACCATTGACGACTAGGAACAGTGCTGGTGGGTATGAAACTCGCTTGGAAACTCAATTCCATTTGCTTGGAATTCCATTAGGTCTCAGAGAAAGATATAGGGGAGATACTGGAAAATCCAAAATGGGCAGTCTCTGGCCATTGGAAAACCCTGATAGTCGATCTGGCGTAGAAAGATTCAATCAGAACCGAGATAGACCATATAATTTGGTTCCATATTACGGGGGATCTGATATGGTTAGACCCGAAGCAATTCCACAGAGAAATTTGAGAACTGCACCTCAGTCAACACCAACTCGTACAAATCGCTATGGTGAAACAGAATCAAGTAATCCTATAACAAATATGGTGAGAGGAATTAGGGATATGTACATCCCCGAATCAAGAATCAGAGCGATTGAAGAAGCACAAGGCAAACCTTTAGGTAACACGACATATGGTGAATTCCAAAGGGGATTGATAGATCAGTATGGAAGCTCTAATTATGGAGAACAAAGAAGGCAAATTCTTGGACCACAATCCAGTCTCCCAACTCCACCATCGAACAATATGGCAAACATCTTGAATATGAATTCAATGGATGCTAAAATGAAAGGTGCTTCAAGATTGGCACCAGTAGTAATAAATATGTCCGATGCTGTGGCAATGGGTGGCACAGAACAACCACAGGAAGTATCTGCTTTTGCGACTGTTGCCGACCCAGGAACATCTGCCTACACAGATGCATATAAACCATCTTTCTTAGGATAATGAAAGCGTCAAATTTTAATCTAAAGTCTATCAAAATCTGGAAAGTTGGCAGTGAATCTGGCGAACCAGTTTACATCTATAAGAGTGGAGCATCACAGGGTGGTGTAGTTCTAGGATTTCAGTATTTTGAGGATCTCATTGATGTTGGATACAAAGCTACACTAACCATTAATGATACTGGATTTAACTTGATATCTACTTTACCTGTTCAGGGGTTTGAGAAGGTCACTATTGAAGTGACTGATTACCTTGGAAAAGCACATGAGTATGCGTTCAGATTGTGGAAAGTTGGTAACAGAATTGAAGCAGATAGAAGAAGAATCTATACATTAGGACTTGTATCTGAAGCATTCATATTGAATGAAGGTTCTGTAGTCAACAAAGTCTTAGAAGGAACTCCTACTAAGATTGTAGAAAAGTTACTCAAAGAATACCTGTCAGTTCCTGGATCGAAAATTAAGACACAACCAAGTCTTAATGTAATGAAAATGATTCCAGCAAACAAAAAACCATTTGGAATCATTAGAGATCTGCAAGCAAAAGCAGTGTCCGAATCCTCTGTAGAACCAAAAGTAAAAACATCTAAACCAAGTCCAGCGACTGCTGCAACTACCTCACAGAGATCTGATGCCCCCACTACAGCATCAGTGAAAAGTGGATCTGCTGGATATTTTTTCTATGAAACTAGAGATGGTTTTGTATTCAGAAGCATTGACAGTGTTGTGTCACCAGACCCCAAGAAGTTCAATGGATCTGAACCAGTTGCTGAGTATGTTTACAAACCTGCAAAGATTGAACAGACCGAAGCAGAGGATGACAGGAAGATTAAAAACATTGCGTTCCAGTCAGAAATTGATATAATGAAGAAGATGCGAGCAGGTGCATATTCTTCACTGATCTGCTTTTTCAACATAAATACTGGGAAGTACGAAGAATATACGTACAAACTCAGCGATGTATGGGACAAAATGGCTCATCTCGGTACACAAACTGTGTTGCCATCGGGGCAAAAATCTCTCTCCCAATATCCTACTCGCATATTGTCTACGGTTGTAAATCACGAAAACTGGTATAATGGTACAGGTGTTGCAAACCCAGAGGAAGGGTCAGACAACACCAACGCGGTCTCGGATTCTCAGAAACAATACTTAGCACAATCGATTGCAAGAGGAGGAATCCTAAGCAATTATCAATTATCAATTGAAGTTACTGGAAATTTAGATCTGCGTGTAGGGGAAAAAATTATAGTAAAGATGCCCAATCAAGTCCCCAATCAAAGTAAGGGAGAACTCGGGTCGTTCGATCCAGAACACAGCGGCGTCTATTTAATTAAAAGCATCAACCATCAATTTATGATGCAAAACCTAGAGTGTCTTACAGTATTGCAATTAGTCAGAGACTCGCTAGGATATAAAGAATCCAACGTTTCATAGGTACATTTATGGACTCAGTAGAACAGCATATTGAGAAGGATAAGGAGATCCTGCAAGATCCTACTACTTCTCCACAACAGCGTCGTCACATTGAAGGCGAACTGCACGATCTCGAAGATTGGGTAGAGCATCATAAGGAAGAAATTGAAGCAGGTGATCATCATGATCCCACACCACTCGAACTCTATTGCGATCAAGAACCAGGCGCTCCAGAGTGTAAAATTTTTGACGACTGATTAATATGGATCCTCTTGCCCATTTGTATCCAGTACATCAGATCGGTTCCGATGGTTTTTCCTGGTGGATCGGTCAGATAGAAACTGCTACAAAAAAATCTAACGGCAAACCTGATCCGAAGAGGTCGGGCAGATATAAAGTTCGCATTATTGGACACCATCCAAAATCCTGCAATGCAGTAGCGACTGATGATCTGCCCTGGGCAATCACAATGATGCCCGTTACCACACCGTATGGCACTGGTGCAACCAGATCTGGTACTCCACAACTGGAGGCAGGAGATTGGGTTGTAGGGTTTTTCCTAGACAGAGAGCAGCAGCAACCTGTCATCATGGGATCTATTGGTCAAGTGGCAGGTGCAGGACCAGATCCTATTGTTGATCCAAATCCAAGCGATCCTTGTAAGTCATTTAATACTTACTTGAATCCTGATGTAAGAGTAGTAGATCAACCAGCAGCAGCGGCAGAAGTAAATCCGACAGTTGCAGGTCATGCATTAGCAGGTGGATCTACTGAAACGACAGAAGAACAACCAACAGTAGCAACTGTACCAAATCTTACAGCAGCAAAGCGTGCAGAAGCATCCAAGACAAATAGAGCAGGAAACAACTGGACAGTCAGTGTTGCGACGAAGTGTAGTGCTGATAGTGATCTAAACAATACATTTACTAGACTCCTGGGCGACATGCTCAGAGATATTCAGCAAAGTGATGGTCAACTAGGAACATACTTGGTTGGAAAATATACAGGACAACTCTACGATAAAATTGATATTGGTAGAGAGTATGTTAATAAAGCATCTCGTATTATTGAGACATTTGTTGCAAAAGTCAAGGGTTATGTTCTTGAGAAACTTAAGCGTGGTCTAGATGATCTAATTAAACTGCTGCTGAGACCTGATGACAAAGGTAATGCTCTAACACCAATTACTAAGTGGTTCAATGAACAACTAAAGATTGTTGGATGTAGCATGGCAGACCTGGGTCTCAGACTTCAGGCATTTTTAGAAGAGTTGTTGTTTGGATATCTATTTGACCTTTATAAAGCAGCAGCATGTCAAATTGATAAGTTAGTTTCTGGTATCTTAAACAAAATTCAGTCATTGCTGAATGAACTTCTGGAGGCAGTTTTAGGTCCTCTGCAGGCAATTTTGGGAGCTATTGCTGCTCCACTTAACATCATTGGAGAAGCAATCAACTATGTAATGAAACTTCTGGGAATCTCTTGTGATGGTCCAGATCATTCCTGTAAGAAGAAGACTTCTGTTAGCACAAAATGTAAGACTCAGAAGAGAGGATTCTCTCTCGATGATATTCTGAATGCATTAGATGAACCTTGGGATGGAACAGGTGCAGACTGGGCAACATACACATGTGAAGAAGCATACGAAGGAACTACTTTAGAAACTACTGGTGTAGATATTGTTGGTGGATTCCCTAAACCACCAGAAGTTCAGAATGTCATCACATATAACATTACTAACATTGAGGTTGAGGAAGGTGATAAAGCGGAGTTTATTGTAACTCGCTCTGGTCTAACTACCATTTCTTCCAGTGTAACATTCAAGACTCTTGACGGCACTGCAACATCTTTGGATTATGAAACTGGTGATGGTGTACTGGGATTCTCTCCTGGCGAAACAGAAAAACCAATCAGTATTCAAACTTTCAGAGATTCTGATAAAAATGAACCAGACGAAGATTTCTTCGTGGTTCTGAGAAGAGGTAGTCCTGACAAACTTATCGCAAGTACACAGTTCACTAACAACTATGCTAAGTGTACGATTAAGAAAATATCTACTAGCACTGGAGTTGTAACAACACCAGTTCCTGGGTCTCCATCAACAACACCACCAAATACAAATGTAGATAAAGAACTTGATGACAATCTCGATGATGATGAGATCAATGATCTAAATCCACCCGATAGTCAGACTGAAGTTCCAGATTCTGATATTCCAAAATACAGTGTTGTTCCTGATAAATTTGTCGTGAAAGAAGGAGACTTCATCACATATACTATCACTACAGAAAATGTAGAGACTGGTGTTCAACTTGGATACACACTATTTGGAACAAATATCACATCTAGTGATATTGTATCTGGATTCCTGCAGGGTGATTTTGTTATTGAAGACAACACTGCAAAAGTTATTGTTGGTATTGCTGAGGATGGTGAGTTTGAAAAAGATGAACCTCTCATTTTTGCTATCAATGGAACAGATGCTAGTGCTCTAGTAACAATCAAAGGACAGTTCAGTGATCTATCTGAGGAAGAGTTACTGGATGAGATTGATGACACTCAGGATGATGATGGTGTTGTGTCTAGAGATCCTATCGCACCTGTTGTTGGTGATCCAATCACAGATATTGAGGGAAGAATCATCGAAATTCCAATTAAAGAACCTGGAGATCCATATGTTGAACCACCAGCAGTCATCATTTTTGGTGAAGGTGTAGGTGCGACAGCATTGCCTTTATTGGATCAAGATGGTAGAGTGACAGAGATTCGTGTCACTGATCCTGGTTCTGGATTTAAAGTCAATACACCTGAAGATTCTGGTGTGAGATGTATTATCGATAGCTTTACTATGCTATCTCCTGGTAGGGAATACACTACTGCCCCATCTGTTTTTGTCAACGGTGAACTTGGCATTGCCGAAGCAGTCATTGATGACAATGGATTTGTAATTAGTGTTAGAATCTTAGATAGAGAAACAACATATGATGAGTATCCTACTGTGACTATTGTAGGTGGTGGTGGATATGGAGCAAGGTTCATTCCATCATTTGCTTGCCTAGATACAGATGCACTTGTCCGTGTTGGTTCTGCCAAGATTGGCACTGGTCGTTATATTGATTGTCCCTAATGGCATTATCCAATTTAAACAAAAAAGAAGACGACAGATTAAAGGCTGCCGCTAAGAAAAACTCACAGGCAACTCCTGATGAGAAGGGACCTGACGTAGTAGAGGAAATCTCTATCATCTATCAGAATGAAAAGTATGTCTTGAGAACTGATGGTGGTGACCTAGACGCTAGAAACAAGTTGACGGGTCACGGATTTACTATCACACAGCAGGGTGATTTTATCTTTGTGTCTGGTCCTGGAGGCAAGGGAAACCCATGTGGTGGTCGATTCATGATCAACACTACTGGTGGTCAGATCACTAAGAACGATGGACCTAATATTGAAGAGAATACTGCAACCCCTACGGGTGCTACCACTGAAGGTAAGGAAGGTAGCGGTGAAGAAGTAGGACTGGCAAAGTCTGTGGTATGCAACGGAAACCACCTAGAAGAGTGTCATGGACAAAGACGCATCTTTGGCACCCATGTGGTCATTGAAGCGGCAGACAAACTTATTCTGAAGGGTATGAATGGGATTGTAATGCAAGCAGGACCTACTGGTGGTGGTGAACTTACCATGCAGGCAGGAACTATCAAGCAGATCACTGGTAACATGGAGACTGTTATCACTGGTCAGAAGACAGAGTTAACCAGTGAGTCTAGGTCGATCCAGATCGACCCTCGTGGCACTACAGCAACAGTATCTACAGGATCTAAAGCAGATACATTTGTTGGTGACCTAAAGCAGACTATTATCGGAAGTTATCAGGTAACTGTTGCTGGTTCTAAGAAACCAACTCTAAACTTCAATCCAAAGAATGCACTGGCATTTACTTGTGCCGCTGGAGATATTAAACTCTCCACAAAAATTGGTAGCATCTTCTGCACTGCTGGTATAGCTAAACCTAGTTTTGCCGATTTCAAACCTGGAGCATTCTTCGCGCAGGCATCTGCTGGTGTCAAGATTGAAAATGTTGGTCCAAAGACAAATGTCGATATTTTGTCTGAACTGGGCGACATTAATCTCGAAGCAAAGGCAGGTGGTGCAAACATCACTGCCGCAACGGATGTCAAGGTTGTAGGTCTTAAGATTTATCTCAACTGATAACTGTATC
>Ga0209251_1002214_pt1 | contig 13889 bp, 9 predicted proteins | sample SaaInlV_100m_DNA_6_FD_184665 | JGI IMG/M metagenome (GOLD analysis project Ga0209251, IMG submission 184665) | Marine microbial communities from expanding oxygen minimum zones in the Saanich Inlet - Saanich Inlet SI073_LV_10m_DNA (SPAdes) (version 2) | ecosystem: Environmental > Aquatic > Marine... | reverse complement strand
CATGCCTACTCTTGCTGCTAGACCTGCTTCAATGAAATCATCTATATCTCCATCCAAAACAGCTTGTGTATTCCCAGTTTCGACTTGGGTTCTAAGATCTTTTACCATCTGATAAGGGTGCAAAACATAAGAACGTATTTGGCTACCCCAGCCATTTTCAGCTTTGCTGGCATTACCTTCAATCGCTGCATTTTCCCGTTTCTGAAGCTCCAACTCATATAATCGTGCCCGCAGCATTTTCATAGCTGTTGCTCTGTTCCGATGCTGAGATCTATCCGACTGACACTGCACAATAATATTTGTTGGAATATGGGTTATTCTGATCGCAGAATCTGTGGTGTTAACATGTTGTCCGCCAGCACCAGATGCTCTGAAAGTATCTACACGCAAGTCTTTCTCTTCTACTTCAATATCAATATTATCGTCTATCTCTGGATAAACCCAAACACTTGAAAAACTTGTATGGCGCCTAGCAGAACTATCAAAAGGAGAAATTCTGACCAGCCTATGAACTCCTGATTCTGTTTTCATCCAACCGTAACTGCTGTCACCAGCGATTCGAATTGTAGTAGATTTTATGCCAGCCTCCTCACCGTCAGCTTGGTCAATTACTTCAACCTTAAAGCCTCGATGCTCTGCCCATCTTATATACATTCGAAGCAACATAGATGCCCAGTCTTGCGCTTCTGTACCACCCGCACCTGAATGAATTTCAACAAAACAGTTATTTTTATCTGCTTCTCCTGATAACAGGCTGGCAATCTGTTTCTTGCCTGCAATCAAAGAGAGCTGTTTTATGGAGTTTTCAGTCTCATGAATCAATTCTTCATCTTGTTCATCATTCGCAAGTTCAAGCATTTCCAACTGCTCAGTCAATCCATCTTGCAATTCTCTAATATTTTGGATTTGTGTTTCCAGCGTTGTTTTTTCTCGCATTAAATCTTGCGCTGTTTGCTGATCGTTCCAAAAATCTGGCTCTGAACTCTTCGCTTCGATCTCAGATATTCTGTTTAGTGCCTGCTGCCAGTCGACATGCTGTTTTAATAAATCAATTGCTTGCTTTATAGCGTCTAAAGAGTGCTGGGTTTCTGCTTGCATTATAATTTCTTATAGAATTGTTAAAAAATGTCTTATGACTATCGATACGGAGTAACTCATATCATAGTCATCAGCTCACAGGTATCAATATAAATCAGGTGTCTTAATGGTTTGATCTGAAATTTTATCTTGCGGAAGGTCAATAAAATCAGAATTTGCCGAATTAGAGTTTGCCAGATTAGATTGTGTCAGATTAGAGTTTGCCGAATTAGATTGTGTTAGGGTAGCACTCAACGGTGACTGTCCAGGCTTAAATACCTCCATAACCACATTTGGGTCAGATAATTTTACTTGATATCCTTTCTCAGCATGAACAGGGTATAAATTTACGCCATCAGGGCGCCTAAATGGTATTTGCGGCGCGTCTGCCAATGCCTTGGTCATGAAGGATTGAAAAATTGGGACAGCCGCACTTGAACCTGTCTCACTTTTGCCAAGCGGTCTTGGATTATCATATCCAACAAATACACCAGCCACTAAGTCTGGTGAGAAGCCAATAAACCAAGCATTAGTATTATCATTAGTTGTTCCTGTTTTACCTGCCAAAACAAGACCTGTCTGCTGCAATCTTCGCCCTGTGCCGCGCTTTATTACACCTTCAAGCATGGTAATAATTTGATAAGCAGATGCAGGATCTGTAAGCTGTTCCCTTTCTTCTGGCAGGATTGGTACAGCCTGATTAAGCCATTCTGAATTTACAAAACATCGTTCACATTTTCTATTATCATGACGCATAATAGTCTTACCATATCTGTCTTGCACCCTATCAATTAAAGTTGGGGTAACTTTAAGACCGCCATTCACCAATTGCCCATAGGCTGCGGTAATTCTAAGAAGCGTTGTCTCCCCTGCCCCAAGTGCCATTGATAAATAGGCTGGCAAATCCGAATTAATATTAAATCTCTTAGCATAATCCTGAACCGTTGGCATACCGATAGCCATTGCCAATCTGGCAGTCATTAGGTTACGTGATTTTTCAATACCAACCCTCATAATAGATGGTCCATAGAATTGTTTTGTATAATTGGACGGCTTCCATTTTGGTAGACCAGGGCCTTGATCAATTGCTAGCGGAGCATCAAGAATTTGGGTTGTTGGACTATATCCTTTATCTAATGCTGCTAAATAAATAAATGGCTTAAATGCTGAGCCTGGTTGGCGATTTGCTTGGGTAGCTCTGTTAAATTCTGAATCACTAAAATTATAGCCACCAGACATTGCTAATAATCTTCCGGTATGGGGGTCCATTACAACAATTGCCCCTTCAACCAGTGGGCGTTGACCCAAAGCCCAGTCCAACGGTCCAGCTTGATAATCCTCAGATACTAAATCTTGTGCGTTTTCTGGTTTTTGAACAATAATAATATCGCCAATTGTAAGCGCCTGCTTCAGAGATTTTATGGGCGCGGGTCTGATGCCTAAATCATCTCGGGGGGGATAAGCCCAGCTGGCAAGTGTAAATGGAATAATCCCCTTAGTTCCATTTACATAAATAACGGCTTCTTTTGGTTTAACTTGCAATATTAGAGCGGCAAACCTGCCAGCTGGCAAAGATTTTGTTATTTTAGATAATTGCTCATTAATATTAGCTTCACGATCAATCTGAGCAACCGGACCTCTCCAGCCCTGTCGTCTATCTAATGCTTCAAGACCAGAAATAAGGGCTTCTCTTGCCATTACCTGTAATTTAGGGACAAGGGTTGTTCGCACCGACAAACCGCCCCCATATAATGTATCAGAACCGTATAAAGAGACAAGTTCGCGCCTTACTTCCTCTGTAAAATAAGGAGCATCCGCAAGGTCAGAGCCTGTTTGTGTTCTAACCCCTAAATCAAATGACTGTGCAAATACTTTCTCATCTTCAGTGATATAGCCATTTAAAAACATTTGCTGCAATACCCAGTTGCGCCTGGCAATAGCAGCAGCTGTCCTTCTGACAGGGTGATAGTTATTGGGTGCTTTTGGTAAGGCTGCAAGATACGCAATTTCATGCAGCTCTAATTGATCCAATGGCTTATCAAAATAATTTAAGGCTGCAGCTGCTACCCCATAACTCGATAATCCCAAATATATATCATTAAGATAAAGAGCTAATATGTCTTCTTTATCTAGGGCATGTTCTATTCTTATTGCCAATATCGCTTCTTTGATTTTTCGTTCAATGGATACTTCATTAGTAAGCAAAAAGTTTTTTGCAACTTGTTGGGTAATGGTAGATGCACCAATTGGCCGCCTGCCAGATCCGATATTTGCGATATTAGTAATAACAGCGCGACTTAAGGCTTTTAAATCAACCCCAAAATGCTGATAATAGGATTTATCCTCTGCTGATAAGAAAGCAGCAATCAACTTTGGCGGCATTGCTTTTGTAGGCATAAACAGCCGCTTTTCAGTAGCATATTCTGCCAATAAAGCACCATCACCTGCATGAATACGTGTGACCACCGGTGGTTCATAATTAGCCAGCTTTGCATAATCAGGCAAATCCCGCCCAAAGGACCAAAAAACCCACAAAATGCCCCCTATGCCAGCTATCAGGCATAAGAGTAAAAACATGAATATTGCAAAAAACCATTTCATAGCATTTATTTTCTAAGCACTCATTGGGGCATTTTTATGGCAAAATACCAATATATCATACCTTTATGCTAACGTAACGACGCATTTAAATAGGCTATTATTGCGTCTGCTATTTTTTTAGTTAAATCATCAATGTAGCTATCTTTTTTTAAGTTTGCTTCATCTTTCTTATTTGTTAAAAACCCCATTTCAACTAAAACAGAGGGAATATCTGGTGATTTTAACACCGCAAAACCAGCAAACCGATGACCTCGCTTGTCGCCCCCAGGCAGTGAGCGCACCTGATTTAAAATTGATTTTGCAATATAAGTAGATTCGTTCATTGATTCTCGCTGAAACATACTTAACAACGCATTTGCAGCCAGTGGATCTTCAATCGATAAATCTGGTCCGCCAAGAAGGTCTGCCTTATTTTCTCTTTCTGCAATTAGCGCCGCTTCTTTATCTGAGGCGGTATCTGATAAAGAAAACACAGAAATCCCATTTGCTTTTGCATTTGGAGCAGCATCTGCGTGTAAGGAGACGAATAAATCTGCTTGATGCTGGCGGGCGATTGCAATCCTATCTCTTAATTTAATAAAGCTATCATCTTCTCTGGTTAGTCTGGCAATCACACGCCCTGATTTATTTAAATGATAGGCAAGACGCTGCGATGCCTTAAATGTAATCTCTTTTTCCTTTGTGCCAGAAAATCCAATAGCGCCTGGGTCTTTGCCACCATGCCCTGCATCAATTGTTACAACCCAGCGTTTTGGACGCATTTCTGGAGATTTAAGCTCAACTACTTTGCCACCTGTTTGCAGATTATTATTCTGTTCAGGCTTTTTTTCCACCTTCAAAAAATTCGTATTGTCAGCTTGCTCATTTAAGGCTGAATCTAATTTACTTGTTGCCAAGTAAGGGGTTTTTTTAAGTGCTGATCTTGCAAGTGCAAACGCTGTCTTACCTCTATTTGAAATATCGATAACGATCCTATAGCCTGGTTTTCTTGCACTATCTGATTGCTTTGGTGGCAGCATAAACGCGGCGACAGGCGCTGCTGGCTCAGACAATTCAAAAACCAGCCTTCCTGTATTCGCAGTGGGATTTCCATATCGCCAGGAAGTTATTGGACCATAAGATAGCTTACCTGATTTTGGGAAATTAGGCATATTCCAAGAACTATTCGTAGTATCAATCACAAGACGGTAGGGAGAATCTAATAAAGATAATCTTGCTTCTGGAATATGACTAGTTTCTACCACAATTCTGGTTGCCGAATTAGCAAAGTTATTTTGTGAATTTGACTCTGAAACCTGTCCAAATCTAAAATCAATATAACTATTTTGTGTTTCAGCCTGTACTTCTATGCTCGAAATAAATAAGGCGATACATCCAAAAATCATGGCAGATATGGTGTGCAACACCCGATTTGTCCCTTTTTTCATTTAAAATCCAAAATCGATGAAAAAGTTATCTAATGACATCTCTTGGCTACCAATTGTTAATCTTATTAAAAAATTACTGGCAAATAGTCAGGCAAACTATCCGATAAAACGTCACATAAACATAATACATGCTTAAGTTCTAAAATAGTTACTTGAGGTTATCAACTAATTGCAGAGATAAAAATACATATCCCTATTTCTGTATAATTTTCTTTTCGTAATTTTACGTTCATGTGATATGACCTTATTATTGCAAAGCAGACAATCAAAGCAAAAATTTTAAAAGAGATAATTTATTTCTCTAATTAAGCTTAAAATTAGTACTTCGCAACCTGACTATTTTATACATTCAACAGAATGATGAACCTAAAAATGACTATGTTACATAACCCGCCCTTTTACTCTAAGCCAGAAACTCTTTGGCATCGCGGCTATTCAAACCATAGTAATATCTATTCCATTCTGAATATTCCTGGCGTTATGCCAGTCATTGAACATTCGCCTTGCAACCGCATTTATGAAGGAATGCAAGCGACAGAGAGACTTACAAATGAGCAAAAAATTACTTATCGATGCCCACCAACCCGAAGAAACCCGAGTGGTCTTATTAAATGATCAAAAGATAGAAGAATTTGATTATGAAAATACAGCCAGAAAACAATTAAAGGGAAATGTATATCTTGCGAGGGTAACCCGTGTAGAGCCTTCCTTACAAGCAGCTTTTGTTGAATATGGCGGAAATCGCCAGGGATTTCTTGCATTTAGTGAAATTCATCCTGATTATTATCGCATCCCTATTGAAGACCGCGAAGCACTAAAGGCTGAAGAAGAGCCCGCGGATGACGAGGAAGAAGAAACATCTCCACCTCAAAGCGATACGCTGGAGACGATTGATAGCGAAGAAGAAATAACCACCTCTTCTAAGAAGACTCTTCCTTCTACCTTGCATAAATATAAAATTCAGGAAGTTATCTCACGAAAGCAAATATTGCTCATACAAGTGGTTAAAGAAGAGCGCGGTAATAAAGGCGCCGCCCTTACAACTTATTTATCTCTTGCAGGACGCTATTGTGTACTGATGCCAAATAGTAATAGAGGCGGCGGTGTTTCACGTAAAATTAACAACCCTGCTGACCGGAAGAGACTGAAATCAGTTGTAAGCGAGCTTGATATCACCAAAGGGATGGCTGTGATTGTTAGAACAGCAGGCTCTAAACGAACCAAAACAGAAATAAAGCGCGATTATTCCTATCTTACAAAGCTATGGAATGACATTAGAACCAAAACAATGGAATCAGAGGCACCATGCCTTATTCATGAAGAAGGAAGTCTTGTTAAACGCGCAATCCGCGATATTTATACAAATGATATTGAGGAAGTTTATGTCGAGGGCGCAGACAGCTATAGAATAGCTAAAACGCACATGAAAATGCTTATACCAAGCCATGCAAAGCGGGTTGTTGAATTTAAAGGAGACAGACGCCTTTTTCAACAATATCAGGTGGAAGACCAGCTTGCGCAAATTCATCATAACGAAGTAACCTTAAAATCGGGGGGCTATCTGGTACTAAACCAAACAGAAGCGCTTGTCGCAATTGACGTAAACTCTGGCAAGGCTACTAAAGAACGTAATATTGAAGAAACCGCGGTTAAGACTAACCTTGAAGCAGCAGAAGAAATTGGCAGACAATTAAAATTAAGAGATTTATCTGGATTGGTTGTGATTGATTTCATTGATATGGAAGAACACAGAAACCAACATCTTGTTGAACGTAAGTTAAAAGAAGCACTGCGAAATGATAGAGCCCGCATTCAAGTAGGCGGCATAAGCCATTTTGGACTGCTTGAAATGTCCCGGCAACGGTTACGCCCATCACTTGTTGAATCGATTTCTCAAGTTTGTCCGCATTGTGAAGGAACCGGAAGGGTAAGATCTGTTAATTCATCCGCGCTTCATATATTGCGTATTTTAGAAGAAGAAATTGTGGGAATTTCTGCACGTGATCTTGCCATCGTGGTTCAAACAGATATTGCTTTATATATTTTGAACGAAAAACGAGCAACGCTAGCCGAAATAGAGACTAAAGCAAATTGTAAGATTTCTATTCAAGCAGATGCCTCTCTATTGGAAAATGATTATCGGCTTATTAAAGATAATGTAGCTATTGAATCAAAAGAGAAAACACCTGTTAAAGCTAAACAGGAACCAGCCAAAACTACTCAAAATACATCACATCTTTCTGATGATGAAGAAAATGAAGATGGCGAGCAGCCAAAACGCAAACGCCGCGGGAGACGCGGTGGGAGACGCAGGCGCAGACGTGACGGTGATGAAGCAGTTGTATCACCTTCGGCTACACAGTCATCTAATGGCACGAGCGAGCCACAAAATAGTGAGAAAGTAGATGGCACTTCAGAGCAGAATAATCAATCCTCAAATAGGCAGACTACAGATGGACAAGCCGTAACTGAGGAAAACTCTAATGCAGATGCAAATTCTGATAAAGCCAACATACAGCCAAAACCACGTAAGCGCCGTGGCGGCAAAACAAAGCAGAATAAAACAGCTTCTTCATCAACAGTAGATAGTGTTAATACAAGCAATACTGATGTTAAAGCAGCTACACCAAACAGTTCTGATTTGGCTTCACCAGATGCGCCAAAGCCTAAACAAGTTCGAGGTAAAACATCCAACAACTTGGGAGCTGCAGATGCAGAGCCAAATAATGATCTTGAAAAAACGGTAAGACCAAAGGCAAAGGCAAAAAAAGCAGCTGGGAAAAAAGCGGCCAATAAAACTGTAGCTAAAAAGAAAACAAAATCAGCAAAGCAACATAGTAGCACATCTGAAAACCAACCAGTGGTATCTGAACCTCAGAAAACCAGCAGAGAGCCTATTGCTTCTGTTGATCTTGGGGTTACAGATGTTGGCAATAATGCGCCGGCATCGAAAAAACGAGGATGGTGGTCAAAAGGTTAGATTAAATTCTTACGTTTTAAAGCAGCTAAAAATAGTTAAATAATTAAAAAAGAGCAGATTGAAATTTCTTTCTGCTCTTTTTTGCTTTGATGCAAAAACTAGGTAAGGGATGCAAAAACTAGGTAAGAGATGTAAAAACTAGGTAAGGTGTTTTATCAGGCTGCGTCTTTTTTATAATTTACAACAAATTGATTAATTCGTTTAACTGCTTCATGCATGGTCTTGGTTGATCCAGCAAATGATAATCGTAAATAGCGATGCCCATCCAAAGGATCAAAGTCAACTCCTGGCGTAGAAGCAACGCCCGTTTGATCCAATAATTCTTTCGCAAAACTGATTGAATCGTTACTTAATTTAGAAATATCAGCATAAATATAAAAAGCACCATCGCACGGCGCTGCCTGACCAAGTAATTCTGCTGGAAGCCCAGATAATAAAATCTGCCTATTTTCCTTATAACGTTCAACATGAGCGTCAAGTTCATCACTACAATCAAATGCCTTTACTGCGGCAATTTGATTAGGCGTTGGCGCAGAAATATAAAGATTCTGAGCTAATTTTTCAGCAGGAGTAATAAGCTGTTCTGGCAGGATCATCCATCCGATACGCCATCCCGTCATAGAAAAATATTTAGAAAGGCTATTAATCACAATCGCATTATCTGTATATTTTAATGCTGTTTCACATCTGCCCGTGTAAGACAAGCCATGATAAATCTCATCTGAGATTAATCGAACACCATGTTTATCACACCAATTACAAATTTTCTTTAATTCATCATCTGGAATCACAACCCCTGTTGGATTATGAGGACTGGCAATCATAAGTCCATCTGGCAACCTGTCCCATTCCTCCATTTGTTGTAATTGTGGTACCCATCCTTCATTTGGACCTGCTGGAAGTATCACTGGCTCAAGTCCCATACCAAGCATCAAGTTACGATAGGCAGGATAACCTGGGTTTGGAATTGCTATTCTATCGCCAACATCAAATGCGGACATAAAGGATATAGCAAAGCCAGTGGAAGACCCCACAGTTACGGCAACACGTTCTGCATCAATATCAATCTGATACCATTGCTTATAATGCTCTGCTATTCGCTGCCGCAATTCTGGAATACCTAATGCGACTGCATAGCCATGTGATTTTTGCTGACCCATAGACTCAACAAGCGCATCCATAACAGGCTTAGGTGCAGATGATGATGGCTGCCCTACCTCCAAATGCACAATATCTTGCCCTTGTGCATCTAATTCCGCGGCAAGACGCATTACATCCATAGCCATAAAAGGGGGCATCTCGCTGCGCTTTGCTATTTTTAGAGATGGTGGTGTTATTTTGTTATATGACATTAGATTGCACTTCATTCTCTCTTGGGATGGTAAAAAATAAATTGAGACAGAAAACACTGATTAATGAGGTCAAATATGTTATTCTATATTAAAATATATCTTCACTTATATAATGAGCGCACAACATCATATCTTTTAACTACTGTCAAATGGCAATTTTAGAATTTTGTGTCGTTTTTTTAATAAATTAGATATTTTATTTCATTTTATTGCTGGAATTCACAAGACAAATGCCAAATATTAAAAACTTTCATTCAATTATGTTTTTTTTCTTATTTTTTCTTGTTTGGACAACAAGTTGCTATGCAAACTTAATTAGAGATACCGAATTAGAGACGAAACTTGAAGCATTAATTGCGCCAATGCTTGAAGAGGCCGAAATCACACCTAAAGTAAAAGTACGGGTAGCCTTAAATTCTTCTTTTAATGCCTTTGTTACTGGGGATAACACTATTTATGTGCATTCTGGTCTCTTGCTAGATGCAGAAACTTTGGAGGAAGTAGTTGGCGTTCTTGCACATGAGTTAGGTCATATTGCATCTGGCCATGTAGCAAGAAAAGCTGAATCAATCAACAAAGCCAGCAATATAACAATGTTAAGCACGATTTTAGCTACTGCTGCTGCGATAGGAGGTTCTGGCGATATTGCTGCCAGCGTATTAGTTGGCGGCAGCGACAGGGCAGCAAGGCAATTTTACTACAGCTCTCGTACCAATGAAGCAGTTGCCGATGAATGGGCGCTTAAAATACTTGATAAATTAGAAATAAGCACCAATGGAATGGCGCGTATGATGCAACGTCTTTCGCAAGAAAATGCATTGCCTGAAAGTCATCAATCAGAATATTACCTAACCCATCCAGGGACAAAACAGCGCCTAGCTGTGTATGAGGATCATCTGCAACATTCAGGGCTTAAGAATGCCCAGATGAGTGATGCAGATTATGCAGGTTTCAGACGAATAGTTGCAAAATTATCTGCCTATCAGGCACGCCCTCAACTTACAATTCAAGCATTAACAGGAGAGGCACTCACAATCGATGAGCGCTATAAACGCGCAATCGCTTTTTTCAGATATGGCGATTTAACATCAGCAATGCAGGATATACAAATATTACTATCCGAAGAACCTGAAAATCCGTATTTTTATGAACTTGCTGGTGAAACCGCTTTTGCAGACAGAAACCTGACATCAGCTATTATATATTTTGATGCCGCATTTGAGAAAAGCAACCAGGCACCCTTAATTGGCTTGCGTTTAGGTCGTATTTTACTCGCAACTGGAACAGCAGAAAATTATAAAAGGGCAGCTAAAATTCTACGAATTGCAGTTATTGGCGAACCTGAATGGTCGTTTGTACGGCGCGAATATGCTATCGCACTTGGCAAGACAGGTGATATTGCAAGAGCAAGTTGGCAACTAGCAGAAGCAGCTTTTCTATCTGGGGACCTTCAACAAGCAAGCAGCCAGCTATCTCGCGCCCTGGCACAAAAAGATTTAACAGCTGAGTTAAAAAAACAACTATTAGACCTCAAATTTTTAATTGAAACAAAAAAGAGTAGAGAAGAAAAATAGAATAATATAAGGACATATTGGCGCTCTACATCCGATTATCCCCTATTATTGAAAGTTTAACCCACACATGTTATTAGCAGTGTGTGAACTTCATTTCAAAGCAATATGACTTAACAGAATGACCTAGTAGGATAACCATGAAACATATTTTTTATTATTTTATCCTATGCATGATAGTATTATCACATCCTGTTAGAGCTGAATTTTCTTCCTCTGAAGAACAGAAAATTCAAAATATCGTCCAAAAATATCTAAGTGAAAATCCTGATTTTTTGTATGAATTAATCGTAGATTATTCAAATAAAAAGGCAAATGAGGAAAAACTGGATGCAATGTCATTAACCTATGATAGCAAAGGTGATGGCAAAATGGGCAATCCTGATGCCTCTGTTATCATCTATGAATATTCAGATTATAATTGTGGATATTGCAAACGACTTTTCACAACCATCAAGACAATACTTAACGAAGATGACGATGTTTTAATCATCGTAAAGGAATTTCCAATATTGGCAAAAAGTTCTGTATTGGCAGCTAAAGCAGCTCTTGCCGCAGAACAACAAAATAAATTTGTAGAATATCATGACGCTTTGATGACCTCTGTTGGCAGCATTACTGAGGAGTCCCTACAATCGATAGCAACAATGGTTGGACTTGATTTAGACAAATTTAATAACGCAATTGCAAGTAGCCGTTTTGACCAGATTTTACAAAGAAATATGGAAGCTGGACGGGCTCTTGGTGTAGAAGGTACCCCTGCATTATTAATCGGCGAACAGCTTATACCAGGCGCAGTCAGTTTAGAAGAATTAAAAAAATTGATTAGTTTAGAACGCCAGAATAACTAAAACCCAGAATAACTAAAATCCAGAATAATAAAGTAGTGTCTCATATTATTAACAGGCATTTGCGTATTTCTAATAAATGCCTGTTATTTACAAAGTAAGTGATTATTCGTATTCTTAAAATAGCTACGTTATATATTACATAAATTACTTTTTAACATTTGTTAGATAGGCTGTGCGTTATGGCAAAAATTCTTATTATAAATGGACCAAATTTAAATATGCTTGGAACCAGGCAACCCGAGATTTATGGTCATAGAACATTATCTGATATTGAGACTAGCTGTGTTGAAATCGCAACTCAGAATGCCGTTACAGTTGAATGTGTGCAATCTAATCATGAAGGTGAAATTGTTAGCCACATTCAGCAAGCAGCAGGTACCTATGATGGCATTATAATTAATGCAGGTGGCTACAGCCATACTTCAGTTGCAATTAGAGATGCCCTTGCCCTTTATTCAGGGATAATTATTGAAGTGCATATTTCCAATATTTATAAACGTGAATTATTTCGTCACACATCTATGCTTTCGGCTGTATCAGATGGCATTATTGTTGGCCTTGGCGAGAATTCTTATTATCTTGCTCTTCGCGCGATAGCAGACAAACTCTCCTCAGCAAATTAATTATTACGTTTGATACTCACTAAACAACATTACACAATACCTGATGATGCCTGTTTTTTTGCCATCCTAATTAATTATAAACATGTCTAAGAAAATGGCGGCTGTGATAAGGATAAACTGATTGTCAAACCAGATTGTGATTGCACCAGAAACAATTATTCAAGCATATACCCTTGGCGTGTTCCCAATGGCACAGAGCAAAGATGCAGAAGAAATTCATTTTTTTCAGCCTGAAATTAGGGGTGTTTTGCCAATCAGCCCGCCGCATATACCAAAACGGCTTCAACGATTATTAAAAAAACAACCCTTTGACATTTACTGGAACCGAAATTTTGCTGCTATCATTGATGGATGTACTGCCCCTCGCGCTCATTCTGATGATACGTGGATAAATCCTGAAATTAGACGTTTATATATTTGTCTACATAAATTGGGATTCGCCCATTCTGTTGAGGCTTACCATCAAGGAGCGTTAGTCGGTGGCTTATATGGTGTTGCAATTGGTGGCGCTTTTTTTGGTGAATCTATGTTCAGCCTAGTGTCAAACGCATCAAAGATTGCGCTCTGTCATTTAATGGCAAGATTACGTTATGGTAATTTCAGGTTGCTAGACGCACAATTTGTAAATGACCATCTCATTCAATTCGGCATTGAGGCAATTACCAAAGACATTTTTCAAAATCAGTTACAAGAAGCTATTAATTGCAAAGCTAGTCTTTGCTTGGATGTTCCAGAATCTATTATTCTTCAGTCTTTTTGGCAGGATAACAAAATGACATCATAAACTGGGTGCTCCAAACCTGATATGGCAGGGCTAGAAGCAAACATCCAGCCTGAGAACAAAGCATCCTTTCCTTTCTTATCCCCGTACCCATTATCATAAATCATGATAAAAGCTACGTTTTCTGGCGGCTCTTCTGGCGGTCTATAAGCACAATAATTTACCTGTAGCTCTAGTGTTCCAAATTCTATTCCGCCGCCAACTGGTACTAATTTTGTAAAGATACGAGCAGTAATCTTATCAAGCAGCTGTAATTCTGCGGTTGAGGATTCTATCCAACTCACCTCATTAGCCTGCGCATTGCAGCTAAATACAATATTGGAAAATAAAAATATAGCTACCGAAAAACCACCCGAAAAAAAACGGGAAAAACCGCGGGACAAGCCAGATAAAATATTCGTTTTAGTGGATAGCTGTTTATTCATTTGCACTTTGGAAGATAAATTTTCCTAGCAAATCTGTAAGACTTGTTGCGTCAATCGTATCATAAATTATATCCCCTGCCTGCAACATCGATTCTTCCGCCCCAGGGGATAGTTCTAGGACATAACCACCCAATAGAGATTTTGCAACAATCCGAGCACCTGTATCAGATGGCAATTGAATATCAGGGGTAATCCGAAATG
>Ga0209251_1002206_pt1 | contig 13922 bp, 12 predicted proteins | sample SaaInlV_100m_DNA_6_FD_184665 | JGI IMG/M metagenome (GOLD analysis project Ga0209251, IMG submission 184665) | Marine microbial communities from expanding oxygen minimum zones in the Saanich Inlet - Saanich Inlet SI073_LV_10m_DNA (SPAdes) (version 2) | ecosystem: Environmental > Aquatic > Marine... | reverse complement strand
GAAATTATACTCTATTTTTTTGAATTGTTGTATTTCTAATAAAATATTATTAATTATTTTTATAGAAGTTTTCGGCACCATCTGGCCTTGTTTTAAAACGACGATGGATCCATAAGTACTGCTCTGGAGTTTTATTTATTTGTTTTTCAAGAATTTTGTTTGTAATTGTTGCATCGATTATTGGGTCACTTGATGGAAAGCCTGAAAGAGGTTTTTCAAAAGACATCTCATACCCTTTAATTGTTCTAACAAAGCTATATGGTATCACTCTAGTTTTATTGTTTTTAGCAAGTCTTGCAGTTGCAGTTGCAGTAGCAGTTTGAATTCCAAATAATGGAGCAAACACACTATTATTTTTTCCTAAGTCCTGATCAGGCGCATACCAAATAGGAAGGCTGTTATTTATGGCTTTTATGATTGATCTTGTATCTTTATTTTTAATCATTACAGCACCATTTTTTTTATAACCTTTGACCATTGCCTGGTCAAAAAGCTTATTATTTTGAGGTCTATAGATATTGGCAATTGTGTGATTAATCAATAAAGCTCTACTTCCTAACATAAGCGGCATAAAGTGAGCACATAGAATAATAACCCCACCTTCCTGTTTGAGGGCATCTGTAAAGTAGTGCTCTTGATTAATTGTTAATAGCTTATTAATTTTTTTATCACTTGCATAATAAGCATTTGCAGTTTCAAAAAGACTGATTCCAATAGCTTCAAAGTGTTGTTTAACTAAAGTAATAACTTGAGTTTGTTTTTTTTCAGGAAAGCAATGAGATATGTTGGAGTATGCAGTTGAGCGCCATTTTGTCATAAATGGATAAATTACCTTACCAATAAACTTACCTATAATTACTTGAGCATTAAAAGGAATAAGCACTCCAATTCGCATTAGTAAAATTAAAATCCAAGTTGGAAAAAATTTAGGGTGAATAAATTTGATGTTTAACATTAAAATAAAAATAAAATGAAACTAAAGATTAACACATAAATTATGCCTTTTATTGACAGGGATTTTATCAATGATTTGCCCAATAGGGTAGATATTGTCGGCCTAATTAATAAGAGAGTCGCTTTAAAAAAGGCCGGAAAGGATTTTAAGGCATGCTGTCCCTTCCATGAAGAAAAGACTCCGTCGTTCACGGTCGTCCCTAATAAGCAAATATTCCACTGCTTTGGCTGTGGAGAAAGTGGTGGTGTAATTGATTTTATAATGAAGTATGATCATTTAGCCTTTGTTGAGGCTATTGAAACAGTGGCAGGAGAGTCTGGAATTTCAGTTGTATATGACCAGACTGCTAAGCCTGTTGATAAGAAGTTTGAGCGATACAATAAACTGATGTCAGAGCTTGGCGAATTTTATCAAAACCAATTAAAACAATCTGCAGCTAAAAAAAAGGTGGTTGATTATGCCAAAAATAGAGGCATTAGCGGCACTATAGCTAAAAGATTTGAGCTTGGCTTTGCACCTCCTGGCTGGACTAATCTTTACGATGCGTTTAAAGAAGATGATGAATCAATTCAGGATCTCCTGACAATGGGGATGCTGGTTCAAAAAAAAGATAAGAAAGATGACTTCTATGATCGGTTTCGCGATCGATTAATGTTTCCAATTCATAACACCAAGGGAAATGTTATAGGTTTTGGTGGAAGGGTCTTATCAAGCAAGGATAACCCAAAGTATCTTAATTCACCTGAAACGCCTTTATTCTCTAAATCAAAAGAACTCTATGGCCTCTTTCACTGCAGAAAGCATAGTAGGCGTATTGATTATATTATAGTTGTAGAGGGTTACATGGACGTGATTGCCCTTCATCAACAAGGCATAACAAACGTTGTTGCTACTCTTGGAACTGCTACTACCCCAGCTCATTTGCAAGTTTTATCTCGCTCAGCTGAGACAATTATTTTTTGTTTTGATGGTGATAAAGCTGGAAGAGATGCAGCTTGGAAAGCGTTAAAAACCTCTTTGCCAGTAATAACTTCAGGACTCCTCATTAAGTTTTTATTGTTGCCTGATGGAGAGGATCCAGATACATTAATAAAAAGTGAATCTGTAAAATCTTTTACCAAAAGGATAGAGGAGTCTCAGACTTTATCTAACTTTTTATTTGACCACATAAAATCTGAAGTTCCCTTTAATACAATTGAAGGCAAAACCTTGTTTTTAGAAAAATCTGCAGCTTTAATTAACTTAGTGACTTATCCAGTATACCGCCAGCAATTAATTGAAGGTGTTGCCCAGACCATTGGGCAGAATGTTGTTCAGGTTGAAAGGGCTATAGAGCAAAGTATTGTTGATGAGATGCCATCGTTTAATGCAGATGATTATGGTGAAATTGAGCCGCCATATAGGCCAATTCAAAACAATATAGTTGCTACACGCTCTTCGAGCATGAAAAGTCTTATGTCAAGAATGATTTCATGTGTCATTAATTACCCCACAATTGTAAATGACCCCGAATCCTCAAGTGTTATTGAAGAGAGGGCAAGAAATCTACCTAAGTCAGAAGTGTTGGTTGAATTGATAAGATATGCTCAGGTAGAGTCTGACCTTTCAAAGGACGGTTTATTGGCACCCTTCACGTCTAAAGAAAGAGTGTATTCTCGCCTTCAAGAACTGAGCGTAATGGAGCCATTTTTAAGTGAATATGAAGCCAAGGAAGAATTTGGCTACACTTTAACGGCAGCAGAAAAATATTACGAAAGAAAATCAACAAAAGCTTCTATTCTCTCAGCTAAAACTCATAACGATGAAAAGCTTGTTATGGAAAATATTATGAAAGGTAAGGCGAGCCCAGTATCTAAAAAGTAAACTTAACCTTCTAACTTTGATTTAATGTCTGGATCATTAATCAGTATTCTTTTCATCGCTTTTTGAAATGCTATAGAAGCTGAATTAGAGCCTTCACATCGATTTCTCATCGTTGGATCCCACCATACAAAGCATTTTTTTGGGTAATCAAGCCTAACTGCCATAATATATTTTGGATTTTCAGCAGGAGAAAACCCTATGAAATAGGTTCTTTTAGCACCATCTTTACTGTACTTTCCATCAACAACCATTTCTGCTGTGCCTGTTTTTCCGGCAACTGAGTAACCATCAATTGCCGCTCGATAGCCTGATCCATCGTCTGAAGCAACAGAGTCGAGTATTTCAGCTATTCTTTTAGTCGATTCTGGAGAAAAGACTTGTACTAAATTATCAGGGGCACTGTTGTTTTTAAAAAGTTTTAATGAAGGTATTGCTCCTTCATTGGCAAACACAAGATAAGCTCTTGCTAGTTGCGCAAGATTTGTATTCATAGGGCCGTGTCCAAATGAAAGTGAGCGTTTGTCGGCTAAGCCCCAATTACTATAATGTCTTAAAACTCCAGGATTTTCAGTTCCAGGCATTAATCCAAGTGAGCTTCCAAAACCTAGCATTTTCCATGTGTTGTAGAACTCTTCATTTTCAATATTTTCTGCAACCATTACAGTGCCTAAATTATGTGACTTTTCAAGAATTTTTTGAATCGTCATCTCTGTATATTTTTTATCAGGCAGTATGTTTCCAACCCGACTTGTCACATCAATTAATTCATCTTCTGTTGCAGTTATTACGCCTTTATCTAAAGCGAGAAGCATTGTAAAAGGCTTCATGGTTGATCCTGGCTCAGTTTTATCGGAGAAAACACGATTACGATAATCATCAGCACTATAGTTTTGATGATTGTTTGGATCTGTAGATGGGTAGTTTGTAAGGGCTAATATTTCACCATTAGGTGATAACACTATCGCAGCAGCAGAGTCTGCCTCATGGAATTCAGCCTGCTCTTTGATTGCATTGTAGACGTGAAATTGAATATCTGAGTCAATAGTTAAATTTAAATCAGCACCTTCTTTAAATTCTTTAATTAACTCTGCATCAAAGTAGATATTAGAGCCATTTTTATTATCTGCTAATCGCTTAATACCATCAAATCCAGCTAAGTATTGATCATATTCTGATTCAATGCCAAATACCCCAATATTTTTAATATTAGTTTTTCCAATTAATGGCGCTACAGAGTCTTTTTTAGGATAATAGCGAAAACCACTAGATTCGATTGCTACCCCAGCTATTGATTCCCTAGTACACTTTTCCACTTCTATTTTTTCTTTTACCGCTAACTTTAAACCAACAAGTAATTTAATTTTATCTGCTAAATTATTGGGTGGTATTTTAAGTTCTTTCAAGCAAATGTTAACGCGTTTATTTTTGAGTTCGGCAATGTTGCTTAGAATAGGGTCATTTACTCTTAATTTCTCTTTAACAATAAAGTATTTTCTTTTATTTTCTCTCTTTTTGCTTATTTGCTCCCTAAATTCATCCGTTGGAATATTCAAGGCTTCAGCCAAAAGACTAATATATTCATCTTGAAGGATCATTGGGTCAAGATTAATTTTTTTATTTATGAGGTTTATCGCAAGAAGATTATTATTCCTGTCCAGAATATTGCCCCTTATGGATTTTTCAATAATTGTAAACTCAGAATTATTTGAAGCCTTAAGTTTTAATGTCAAGTCATTTGCAATAATATCGGTAATGCTAAAAGCCCTATAAATAAAAAATAATACAATGATAATAAAACTAATTTTAATTAATGCTTGTCTGTTTCTGTAACCCTGTACCCTTGCTATCTTCATATAGAGACCTCTTCAGTTTCAGTTGGGACGAACATCAATAATTCTTCTTTTGATTTTTGAAAAATCGTTATGCCGCTTTCAAGTTCAGAATATTCCATCATTAGCTGCCTATTTAGAGCATTTATGCGTTCATGAGATGACTTAACAATCTTTTCGTTCTTATGTAGCAAATACATTTGATGATGCCAGTGAATGCTTAATAGTGAAATTGAAACGATCGAAATTATTAATAAAATATTAATAATGAATTTTTTTTTAAGTATCGCTAGCACTTTTCAACCAAACGGAGGATTGCACTTCGTGATCTTATATTGACTTTTATCTCTTCATCAGAAGGCTTAATTTTTCCTAAATCTTTCAGTAAGCATTCGGAATCATCATTGGCTATGACTGGCAGTCCTTTTGGGAGTTGCTTAGGTCGAGAATGTTTACGAATGAATTGTTTTACTATTCTGTCTTCAATAGAGTGAAAAGTAATAATTACAAGTCTTCCTTTTGGAGTTAATGCATCAATAGTCTGTTCAAGCGCTTCTGAAAGCTTTTTTAATTCATCATTGATTGCAATTCTAATGGCTTGAAATGAGCGGGTAGCTGGGTGCTTTTTTTTGCCAGACCTTACAACAGTAGAAATAATATTTGCTAGCTCAAGCGTCGAGTTTAGGTCGTTATTTTTTTGATATTCTTTAATGGTTGAGGCAATAATTCTACTTCTTTTTTCTTCGCCATACTGAAAAAGAGCATTAGCAATTTCAGTTTCGCTACTATCCCTTAACCAGCTTGCTGCAGTAATAGTTTGGGTTTGATCCATCCTCATATCAAGGGCACCATCTCTCATAAAGCTAAACCCTCTTTCAGCATTATCAATTTGAGGTGAAGAGATGCCAAGATCCATTAATATTCCGTCTACTTTTCCTGATAAATTTAATTGGCTAAGAATATCTTGAAGGTTTGAAAAATTACAATGGATTGGGGTTAGGCGTGAATCTGAAAAATTTATTTGTGCATAACTGATTGCATCCATATCTTGATCAAGACCTATTACCTTTCCAGAATCTCCAAGGTTATTTAGTATTCCCTTGGTATGCCCGCATCTGCCTAGAGTGGCATCAACATAGACACCGTCAGGCTTAATATTCAGGCCTTTAATAGACTCATTGAAAAGGACTGATTCATGATGATTTGATTCTATCATTGAGTTATTGAACTTAATTGATACATCGCTTTAAAGTGCAAGTTTTGAAATCTCTTCAGGAGCATCATTTTGAGCACTTAATCTTTCAAGTTTTTCAATTTGCTCTTGCCATGCTTTTTCATCCCAAATTTCAAAGCTAGTACCTTGGCCGCTTAAAATTGCTTTATCTGTTAAATTTGCATAGATCTTGTGAGAGCTTGGTAATAAAATTCTGCCAATTTTATCCAAATCACAATCGCAAGCGTGACCAATAAGTTTTCTGGATATTTTCTTTGAGTGAACATTCAATGAAGGTAGTTCAGCAATCTTCCGTTCAAGTTGCTGCCAATTAGGAAGTGGGTATAAAACTAAGCAGGGGTCATCAGGATGAATACTAAGGACCATTTCCCCAGAGCAGATTTTGGTAACTTGGTCTTGATGGCGAACAGGTATCTTTACCCTTCCTTTCGAATCAATTGATAATAGGTGGATTCCACGAAACATAAAACCATTTTATACCAATAAATACCATTTATTACCACAAATATTTAAGATTAAATTGATATTTATGTGTGTAACATAATCAATAATAATTAAAATTATTTATTCGAAAAAATTAACTTACTTAGAGAAAATGATGAATAAAAAAGTAGCAATTATTGGTGCCGGTCCATCTGGATTAGCCCAACTTAGAGCTTTTAAATCAGCAGAAGAAAATGGTGAAAACGTCCCGGAGATTATTTGTTTTGAGAAGCAAGATAACTGGGGGGGTCTATGGAATTACAGCTGGAGGACGGGACTTGATCAACATGGCGAAATTGCACACAGCAGTATGTACCGCTATCTTTGGTCAAATGGCCCAAAAGAGTGCTTGGAGTTTGCAGACTATTACTTTGAAGAGCACTTTGGTCACCCTATAGCTTCCTTTCCGCCAAGAGAGGTGTTGTTTGATTATATACAGGGAAGGATTAAAAAAGCTAATGTGCGTGATAAGATAAGATTTAATAGCACCATAAGAAATGTTGAATTTAGTGAGCAAAGTGGGCTATTTACTTTGTCTATAAGCAACCTAGTTGATGATGAGATGTACACTGAAGAATTTGATTACGTTATTGTTGCTTCTGGACACTTTTCCACCCCTAATGTCCCTAGCTATGAAGGATTTAGTCATTTCAATGGCAGAATACTGCATGCCCATGACTTTAGAGACGCTTTAGAGTTTGAAGGCCAAGATATTTTAATAATTGGAAGCAGTTACTCTGCTGAAGATATTGGCTCTCAATGTTATAAATATGGAGCTAAATCAATAACAAGTAGTTATCGCACAGCTCCAATGGGCTTTGGCTGGCCTGATAATTGGGAGGAAAAGCCTGCATTAATTAATGTCTCAGGAAATACTGCTCATTTTGCCGATGGTAGCTCTAAAGATGTAGACTCAATTATATTGTGTACAGGATATATTCACCATTTCCCATTCTTGCCAGATTCGCTCCGCTTAAAAACGAATAATATTCTTTACCCATTAGGTTTATTTAAAGGTGTTGTCTGGGAGAAAAATCCAAAGCTTATGTATTTAGGTATGCAAGATCAATGGTATACCTTTAATATGTTTGACGCCCAAGCTTGGTATGCAAGAGACGTTATTCTTAAAAAAATAGAGTTACCTTCATTTGATGGTATGCTGGCGCATACACTTGAATGGCATAAGAGGGAAACAGCGCAAGAGGATGTTGCTTACGCAATTGACTTTCAAGGCGCCTACACTCAAATGCTAATTGATGAAACTGATTATCCCAATTTTGATATCAAAGGAGTTAATAAGACATTTATGGATTGGAAACATGACAAAAAAGATGGAATTATGACCTTTAGAGACAAGTCTCATGCATCTTTGATGACAGGAACTCAGTCTCCACCTCACCATACACCATGGTTGAAGGCCCTTGATGATTCTCTAGAAACCTATTTAGATATTTGAATTAATTGAGCTAGTAAATATTACTTTTGAATAATGACTACTAAATAACTAAAAAATTTAATTTACCATATAAAAAACACCTTTATCTAGATTAATTAAGACTAAAATTCCCTCTCTTTTAAAATATAATAACTAGTTGTTAATTGGCTAAATTGCTGTTAGATGAACTCTATTAAAAATAACACTGTACGCCAGAAGAAATTGATGGCAATGGCTGGATTATTCTGGTTCTTTTTCTTGATATTTTATCTTTTAGGAGCCTTGACTTTTCATGTTGGTGAGCAAGCTTTTACAACACTTTATGTCTGGTTCAATAGCTCAATCTTCTCGCCAATATTAATCGCCTTATTGAGTATAACAATTGTCTTTCATGTTGTGACTGCGGTTACTAGGCAACTATCAAATAATGTTAGTTCTGGTGATAGATACAAGAAGCCTTATCCTAAGGCTATACCAAGATTAGTTGCATGGTCTGGCGCATCCATCATACTTATTTTTATAGTTACCCATAGTGTTCAAATGTTTTCAATCGACTCTGTTGATTTATATTCAGAAATCCAGTTAATTTTTCAAAGACCGATGATGTGGGTTATTTATGGTCTTGGAATGATTGCAATATCAACACACTTGCATCATGGGTTGACAAACGTACTTCAAACATTAGGCATCTCCAGTAAACAACCCAAGGGTTTAGCATTTGGGATTGTTTTTCTAATCATGGCAGGCTATGCTTCAATTCCACTTGGTATTTTGTATGCAAAAATTTAATCCAAACGTGCCGACTGGGCCCTTAGAGGGTAGATGGGAGAAGCATAAATTTGATTTAGCTCTTATTGCGCCGCAAAATAGAAAAAAATATAATATTATTGTTATTGGAACTGGCCTTGCAGGTGCATCTTTATGCGCAACACTAGGTGAGGCGGGCTACAATGTCCAGTCTTTTTGCTACAATGACAGTCCAAGGAGAGCGCATTCAATTGCTGCTCAGGGCGGCGTTAATGCTAGTAAAAATTATCAAAATGATGGAGATAGTACCTGGAGGCTCTTCTATGACACAATTAAGGGTGGTGATTTCCGCGCAAGGGAGTCCAATATATATCGCTTAGCTCAGTTAAGCTGCAATATTATTGATCAGGCAGTTTCCCAAGGCGTTCCTTTTGCAAGAGAATATAGTGGTTATTTGGCAAATAGGTCATTTGGCGGTACACAGGTTTCGCGCACTTTTTATGCTCGCGGCCAAACTGGCCAGCAACTCTTGTTAGGGGCGTATAGCTCAATGAGCAAAGAAATAGCATCTGGAAAAGTAAAACATACTTCTAGATCTGAAATGTTAGAAATAATAATAATTGATGGAAAGGCTCGAGGAGTTGTAGTGCGAAATTTAATCACGGGCGAAATTTCTTCACACGTTGCTGATTGTGTTGTAATGTGTACTGGTGGTTATAGTAACGCCTACTTCCTGTCAACTAATGCGAAGGGTTGCAATACTTCTGCAACCTGGAGAGCACATAAAAATGGTGCTTATTTTGCAAATCCAAGTTTCACTCAGATTCACCCAACTTGTGTTCCACCAACTGGTGATAGTCAGTCCAAATTAACACTAATGAGTGAATCTTTAAGAAATGATGGTCGAATATGGGCCCCAAAAAATATTGAAGATTGTGATAAAAATCCAAATGAGATTTCAGAAGAAAATAGAGATTATTTTCTGGAGCGAATGTACCCTGCGTTTGCAAACTTAGTGCCAAGAGATATTGCATCAAGAGCCCTCAAAGGCATATGTGATGAAGGGCGAGGTGTTGGTTCAATCATTAATAATCAAAGGCTCGGCGTTTATCTTGATTTTTCTTCGGTCATTGAAAAAATGGGTATTGATAAAGTTAAAGAGAAATATGGTAACTTGTTTGATATGTATAAAAGTATTACAGGTGAAAATCCTTATGAAGTGCCAATGAAGATCTATCCTGCGCCGCATTACACAATGGGTGGCTTATGGGTTGATTACAATCTAATGACTACGATTGATGGATTGTTTGCTTGTGGCGAAGCTAATTTTTCTGATCATGGAGCAAATCGATTAGGTGCCTCTGCATTGATGCAAGGATTAGCCGATGGCTATTTCATTGCTCCTCAAACTGTAGCTAATTATCTAGCGCGCGGAACGTTTGAAAAAATCAGTAATGATCATCCTGAGGTTGTGGCTTCTATCGATGCGGTTAAAAGCCGAATAGATAAGCTAATGAATGCTCCGAAGCCAGAACATTCTCCCGACTATTTTCATAGAAAAGTGGGTGGTATCTTATGGGCTGCATGCGGAATGGCAAGAGACAAAAAAGCACTTGAAGAGGCAGTGAAATCAATTGAAAAACTAAAGTTTGATTTCTGGCAAAGTATTAAAGTAACCGGATCAGATGATGACTTTAATCAAACCCTAGAAAAGGCCGGTAGGGTTGCAGATTTCATTGAGCTTGGTCATCTAATGTGTGTTGATGCCCTTGGCCGTGAAGAGTCTTGTGGTGCACATGCGCGCCTTGAGTATCTTGCTGAAAGTGGAGATGCTATGAGAGATGATGAAAACTATGGTTATGTAGCTGCATGGGAATTCAACGAAAATGGCCCGAAGCTTCATAAAGAAGAGCTTAATTATGAATTTATTAAGCCAACATATAGGGACTATAAATGAATTTCACACTGCATATTTGGCGACAAAAAAATACGAGTAGTGACGGAAGCTTTGTAACTTACCATGTTGAAAATATTGATAGTGACACCTCATTTTTAGAGATGCTTGATCACTTAAATGAGAAGCTTATTGACAAAGGCAAAGATTGCGTAGTATTCGATTATGATTGTAGAGAGGGCATTTGTGGTACTTGCTCACTGGTAATTAATGGCCACCCTCACGGCGAAAAGAAAGCAACAACTACTTGCCAGCTTTATATGAGAGATTATGCTAATCAGAGAGAGCTCTGGATTGAGCCATGGCGTGCTCAGAGTTTTCCAATTATGAAAGATTTGGCTGTTAAGCGAGAAGCGTTTGACCGAATTATCCAGTCTGGAGGGTTTATCTCTGTTTCTGTTGGCTCTGCCCCTGAAGCTAACTCTCAGTTAATTAATAAAGACGATGCAGATTGTGCATTTGATTCAGCAACTTGTATTGGTTGCGGTGCTTGTGTTGCAGTTTGTCCAAATGCTTCAGCAAGTCTATTTGTAGCTGCAAAGATTAATCATTTTGAGCAGTTACCCCAAGGCAAAATTGAAAGTAAGAAGCGTGCAGAAAGAATGATAAATCAAATGGAAGAAGAAGGCTTTGGAAGTTGTTCAAATCACCGGCATTGTGAGACTGTTTGCCCAAAAGAAATTTCAGTTAGCAATATTGCTACAATGAATAATTTGCTATTAGCATAATTACATAGATGTTTTTATATTTTTAGGGAGATGTTATGAAAGTTGTTGTTTTAGGAGCTGCTGGCGGAATTGGCCAGGCTTTAGGATTATTATTGAAAACACAGTTACCAAATGGAACTGAATTATCATTGTATGATATTGCTCCTGTGACGCCAGGAGTTGCTGCAGATTTGAGCCATATACCAACGGCAGTTAAAGTTACTGGTTTTGCAGGCGAAGACCCTTCACCTGCTCTAGTAAATGCAGATATTGTATTAATTTCAGCTGGTGTTGCTCGTAAGCCAGGAATGGATCGGTCTGATCTTTTTAATATTAATGCAGGTATTGTTAAAAATCTTGTTTCGGTATGTGCGGATACTTGTCCAAAGGCTTTAATTGGAATTATTACAAATCCTGTAAACACAACCGTTGCAATTGCAGCAGACGTTTTAAAGAAAAAGGGAGTATATGATCCAGCTCGACTATTTGGAATAACAACTTTAGATATTATCCGATCAAGTACATTTGTTGCTGAAGTTAATGGTGTTAATCCTGAAGATGTCAGTGTCCCTGTCATTGGCGGCCACTCAGGAATTACTATCCTTCCACTGCTTTCCCAATCAGGCTTTGACTTTGACGAAGCTAGTGCATCTGCAATGACTTCACGTATTCAGAATGCAGGTACTGAGGTTGTTGAGGCGAAAGCTGGTGGTGGCTCAGCTACTTTATCAATGGGTCAGGCAGCAGCAAAATTTGGTTTATCTCTAGTTCGCGCTCTTAATGGTGAAGAAGGCGTAATAGAGTGTACTTATGTTGAAGGCTCAGGAGACATGGCTCGTTTTTTTGCTCAACCAGTCCTGTTAGGTAAAAATGGTGTTGAGAAAATATTAGGTTATGGCGATCTCTCTGTATTTGAAGAAAAAACACTTAATGCTGCACTTGAAACTCTCAGATCTGATATTAAAATTGGTGAAGAGTTTGTTGCTCAAAATTAATAAATAATTAAATAAGGCAAAAATGTCACAAACTTTTCATGATAAGGCTTTAGCCTATCACCAGGAAGGAAGACCTGGAAAGATTAATGTTACTTCTCACAAGAAATTAGATAATGATCAAGATCTTAGTTTGGCATACAGTCCAGGTGTTGCAGCTCCTGTAAGAGAGATTGTAAAAGACCCTAGCGCAGTTAATAAATATACTATTAAAGGCAATTTGGTGGCAGTAATTACTGATGGTTCAGCTGTCCTAGGCTTAGGAAATGTTGGGCCTTTGGCAGCAAAACCAGTGATGGAAGGTAAGGCTGTATTATTTAAGCGTTTTGCAGGTATTGATGTTTTTAATATAGAGCTTGATACACAAGATGTTGATGAGATTGTCAGCACAATTAAAAATATTGCACCTACATTTGGTGGGATTAATTTAGAGGATATCTCTGCACCGCGATGCTTTGAGATTGAAAAGAGATTAATTGATGAGTTAGACATACCTGTTTTTCATGATGATCAACATGGAACCGCTATTATTGTCGCAGCAGGACTTTTAAATGCACTTGAAATCCAAGAAAAAAACTTCAAGGAAGCGAAAATTGTATGCGCTGGAGCTGGATCTGCAGGAATTGCAACATTAAATTTATTGCTCGAACTTGGCTTTAGTAAAGATAATATTCTTTTGGTTGATCGTAATGGAGTAGTTTCAACAAAAAGTAAAAATTTAAGTAAGGAAAAACTAACTTTTGCAATAGATACAGATAAAACAACTTTAAGTGATGCCATAAATGGCTCTGACGTTTTTATAGGTGTTGCTAGAGGAAACCTTGTGACACAAGAGATGGTTAAATCAATGGCTAAAAAACCAATCATTTTTGCATTATCTAACCCTGACCCAGAGATCTCTCCAGTAGATGTTTACGCCTGCAGAGATGACGTGTTAATGGCTACAGGAAGAAGTGATTATCCAAATCAGGTAAATAATGTTCTTGGCTTTCCTTATATTTTTAGAGGAGCGCTTGATGCCAACTCTAAAATTATTAATACTGAAATGAAGGTTGCTGCAGTGCATGCACTCAAAGACTTGGTTAAGCTACCAGCTTCTAAAGAATTAATAGCGATTTATAAAGATAGTAGTTTTACATTTGGAAAAGACTATTTTATACCAAAACCTTTTGATCCAAGGCTAATTGAGGTTGTCCCAAAAGCAATATTTGAGGCAGCAGTTGCAAGTGGCGCTTCAAGGCAAAAATAATCAACGAATAACCTTTTAATTACTACATTTAAACCTTGCTAAGCTAAATTAGTTATGGGATAATGTCCGATTGTTTTTTTGGAGGGGTGGCCGAGTGGTTAAAGGCGACGGACTGTAAATCCGTTCTCACTGAGTACGTTGGTTCGAATCCAACTCCCTCCACCAGAAGAACATGAGAATAAGAAATTGCGGGTGTCGTATATTGGTATTACCTTAGCCTTCCAAGCTAATGAGGTGGGTTCGATTCCCATCACCCGCTCCATGTGGTTAGGGCTGTGCTCACCTAGCTCAGTCGGTAGAGCACTTCCTTGGTAAGGAAGAGGTCGCCGGTTCAAATCCGGTGGTGAGCTCCACGCAAATTGAATGAATATAGGAGATTAGAAATGGCAAAAGAGAAATTTGAAAGAACCAAACCACACGTAAATGTGGGAACAATTGGTCACGTTGACCATGGAAAAACTACTTTAACTGCAG
>Ga0209251_1002199_pt1 | contig 13947 bp, 12 predicted proteins | sample SaaInlV_100m_DNA_6_FD_184665 | JGI IMG/M metagenome (GOLD analysis project Ga0209251, IMG submission 184665) | Marine microbial communities from expanding oxygen minimum zones in the Saanich Inlet - Saanich Inlet SI073_LV_10m_DNA (SPAdes) (version 2) | ecosystem: Environmental > Aquatic > Marine... | reverse complement strand
ATCCTGTGCATTCTTAATAATGTTACCAGATGCAATATATGATTTACCTGCACCAGACTCGCCTGCAAGTACTGTCACTTTACCAAGTGGAATACCTTTATAAAAGTCATTTGAGATTAACTTGTTTAGACAGTAGTTACCTGTTGAGATCCATGTGTTTGGATCACGAAATCCCACAGACATGCCTGGGACAGCTTTCGTAATACTCTTACGGAATTTTGAAGCATCAAATGCTTTAGCCATAATAGACTCCTAATAAAAATTTGTGAAAGTAGGAGAGCAATTAATGCTCTCCCAATTGACTATTAATTAGTCTGATTTACGAGAACGGATCATTGCAAGAATGTCTGATGCGTCTTTTCCTGCGCCAGTATCTGCTGATGCAGTTGCCGCTACAGGCATTGCCTCTGCCGCTACTTCTGCATCTGATTTAAATGGAATATCATCCTCTACTGCCGCTTGAGCCGCTACAGGAGCTGCAGGTGCTGCAGGTGCAGTCTGTGTTGCAGTTCGTGTAGTTGAAGAGTTGTTTTTCACTGCATTCTCTGGAACATCAAGCCCATATGGCTTAAAGAAGTTACCCCAACGTTGTGGATCATATAGTTCACCATCTACTGATGCTTCAAACATTTCCATAATCACTTGCATTTCTTCTGCTGAAGGACGCTTTGGCAAGTAGTCGTTTAGATCATTAAGACCATGTGTTTCGATTGCTTGACGCTCTTCTTCATTCAATGAGCGTTCTTTACGAGCCCAATTAGATGTAGAGTAATCTGCATACTGTCCTTTTTGAGTCTTAGTCAAACGGAAGTCTGTTCCTGCATCGTAGTCTGTAGGAAGATTTTCCATATCAGGATCCATAAGTGCTGATTTCAACAACTTAAAGATTTGTGGACCGATCACGAAACGACGGATAGGATTCTCTGGTGATTCTTCATTCAGTGGATTTTGTACAACAAACCCTTGGAAGATATAAGAACGTTTCTTCCAGTACTTACGACCCAAGTCTTCCATTGCTGGATCTTTGAACCATGGACGAATTTCTGCATGTACGGGACATGTATCACTCCACATTTCAACACATGGAACTTGTACTTGAATAGGTTTCTGTTCTCCACCAACAACACCTGCGAAAGGCATTTTGATTACTTGACGCTCACGCCAAAAGAATACATTTTCTGAAGAATCATCAGGTAAGAAGCGAATAGTCGCTGTACTATCATTGTCCATATTCCAGAACGGATAGATTGCATCTGTACCACGTGATTGATTTGATTTATTTTCTGCTTTGTTTTCTTGTGCCAGCAATTTTGCACGGATTTCTGCTAGTGTAGCCATGTTAGTTTTTCCTTTATGTTAGCCTATGTTAGCCATGTTAGTTTTATATTAGCCTAGTTGTGTTATAAACACATCCTCTCTAGAACATGTACTTATAATACTACATCTATTTAGCAAAGTCAAGTGTTATTTACATAAAAAAAGCGCCCCTAAGGACGCTTTTTTACAATTAATTTTATGTGTAATTTATACTGGGATATCAAATCCAGCAAATGCTTCTCCAAGCATCGCATCAAACTTTGCATCCAATGTTGTATTTTCTTCTACGTGTTCAACTGTCTGCTTTGACAATTTAAGTAATTGTCCTGCTAACTTCACATCCTGCTCATCAAGTGATTGAGGATCGTTACGCATAGATGTTGCAAAATTATTTAAGAATGATGTGAGTTGTGCCGCTCTATCATGTCCTTTATTTTTACGTCTAGTATCTTCTGTTGTGTCAACATCAACTGTTTCAGCAAGATCATTGAATTGCTGTGCCATTGTTTCTAGCTTGCTTTCTGGAAGAACTTCTTCATCTGTTTTCTTAACTGCTCCAACTTCTACTGCTTCTACACTCTTTTGTCTGAAAGAAATTGTATTTGTTTCAGATTCGATAATAGATGCTACACGCTGTGTTTGTACTGCACGATTATTTTCTGTTTCTTCTTCGTTTACACGATGTACTAATGGTAGAATATCTTTTAGTGATTCTTCAAATGTTGATTTTGTAAACTTAGATACATAATCATTCACTGTATCTTCTGCAAGTTCTTCTTCTTGATTCTTCTCATTAAGAGCCATCGACTCTACAAATGAAGTGTATCCTTTTGTGCCTTGAATACGTTTGATAGATTCTTTAATCGATTCCATCTTTTGCTTTACGTTAGCAACAATAGAACGATTGCTTTCGTTTACAAGACCCTGCTTGTTTACAATGTTCATAAATTCTTTTAGTTTTGATAAGTTTGTTGAATGTTCAACAATCGCTTCGCCAACCATATCACTTGGTACACCACCGTGTGCAACGTGTCTAGCCATAGCTCTCGCACCATTCAAATGTTTATGTGGATACTTAAAGCGTTCGCCATCTGCATTCTCAATAAAGATAGCTGAGATATTACGTGAACGTGAACCTCTTTGCTCTTCATTTACTGGATTACGATGCTTTACGATTAGCTTTACGTTTTCTAGTGTTTGGCGACTTGTGCGTGATGAACCGCTTAGTGGGGTTAATCCCTCGTTAAATACGTCACTCATAGTCTGCTCCTTGTTTTTTTCTATTTCATATGCATAATTTTTTGGTTCGATATGCTTGCCGAACGTTCTAATATCAAAATCGATCATGTTTGTTCGTGCAATAGTTCTCATTGTTTTAATAAGTCTACTAATACGTTCATCATCGATATCAGTTGTTTCGCCTAAATGTAGTTTTATTTCTTCAGAGTCATCTTGTAAATGAACCATTAGATTTGGATCTTCTACATAGAAGTAACGAGCCTCACTTGGGTCTGCTACACTCTTACCATTTGACGAATCAAACATCTTTACTTGAAAGCCATAACCTTGTATGATCTTCATAGTTTTTTCAGCAATGCTGTTATAATTAATAGCCATAATAATGTTTCCTTTTTAGTATTTATCAAAATACCATAGGAAGTGGTTCATCATAGTCTGCATCGCTGTCTAAACTTTCTCCCAATAATGATTCATATTGATCATCGAACCTTGATATAACTTGTATCTGTCTCACGCATAATAATGTTGCTGACACTAAGTCATCTGTCTCACCTAACTTTGCTTCGTAGCTTCGTCCTCTTGCTACAAATGTTTTAAACTCTCTTATAAGATTTTTACTCAGAGGTGTCATCTTATCAGACTCAATCCAAGACTTCATCTTCATACATCCAGTTATTTTACTCTTATGTGTAGTAGTAAAGCCTTTACGTATTGCTCTAGACGATCCTCGCTTCTTTGGTTCATGCAAAAACTCGCCCGGAAACTTATCTTCGTCCATTTCTTCAATGAGAATAAGCGTTGCTTCACCCAGCGAGTTATTTTCAACTGACCAATAGATATCAGGTGCTTTATTACCAAGATCACGCATTTCATCTTTGATTTCAGTCAGTATTTCATGTAGAATACGTACTTGTCCACGCATATCAGTTTTATTATGCATCCATTCAGCAACCTGTCTCATCTCAGGTAAGCTCCAAACTTGGATAGCGGCATTATCTCCGCCTGTTCCCATAGATGGGTCTAGTCCTACTACATATGTTGCATCTTTCTTAATAGGTTCATACCAGCGTACTTGTCCAGTCTTTTTTAAAGGTTCCATACCTTTAAAGTATGATAACTTAACACTATCTATTAGAGTTTCATCGAATGCAACAAATTCACATTCATGTTCACGTAAAAAACGTTCAGTTCCCACACGTCCCTTTTCTTCTGATGCCCATTTGTCATCTCTATCAGGATGTTGATTCCAAATAGCTTTGTATGCTCTAAAGCCATTGACTCCTACTTCTGTTTTGTTACCGTACTCATCTAATGTCTTCAGTCCACCTTGCCAAATAAGAGCAAATTGGTCATCATCTAAGTTAGGAGTAGATGTGATGATAGCTTTACCACCAGTAGCTAGTGTAGGAGAGATAGATGTCCAGAACTCTTTAGCGATAGTAGGCCTAACGAATGCAAACTCATCTGCGTAAAGCAATGAGATAGACAAACCACGTCCAGTGTTCTCTGTAGTAGCTTGTGCAATGATACGTGAACCATTATCGAACTCAATTGACCCTTTATTGTATGATACAACCCCACATCTAATATGATCTGGGCATAATTCATATGCATATCTAATTCTGTGCATAATCTCTTGCGCACCTGAATATTTGTGTGCTGCAATAAGGATAGTTTGGTCAGGCACAAACATACCATACCATAACAAGTAGCCAGCTGCTGTGGTAGACTTACCCATCTGGCGTCCGAGCATTGAAATACTATAGCGATAATTGTGATATGAGTTTACTAACTCATCCTGATATGAATATGCTTTATATATCATACTACCTTTAGTAGGATGTTGGATTGTAAAATAATTGTTAAGAAAGTAATAAGGATCAAAGCAGTTACTAAATTCTAGTAACTGTGCATCTGAATATTCAGTCTTTGCATATGCTTTTTTTGTTAAATCTGCCATGAGTTATTTTCTCGGTCTCTCCATATTTGCAAATCTAGGCAATCGTGTCGCATAACTTTTTTCTGCTATTGCACCAGTTAGGGAAACTCTGATGTTATCTCCCGCATCACTATCTACTCGATTTATACCATGTACTACGCCTGCTTTAATCAATACTAAACGATTTGGCTTAGGACTAACAAATGTACCGAAGCCTTTATCAATTATTGATTTAAATTTATCAGATTGTTCAAACATTTCCATTGGGCTTTCTAAGTCTGCGTAACTATCATAATGTACAGTACCCTCTTTTAACGGCAATACTTGTTCAAAGTCTACGCTACCTTCTGGTAAGACCAACAGCGTGGAGTCCCAATTTGCTTGCCAATTTTTATGTAGATAATATGTATATGTACTAAATCCTAAATCAAAGTGCCAAGGATTTTTACTTCCAACTGGATAAGCATGACAACGTAATGCAATATCAAAGATACCATCTTCAATTCCTGGCACTACATGATTTATATTCTTCGCAGTATCAAGAAATTTACTTAAATTATCAAACCATAGATCATAATTATCATTAAACGGCGCATCTGAGTACCAACGTTTAGGTCCTTTATAGTTAACACCGTCAGTCATATGCCAGAACTTATCATCTACTAATGTTGACTGCCATTTATCTACCTGTACTTGATTCAGTATACGGTCTTGTATCTCTTCTGGTAAAAAGTCATCTATGACTATTACCTCTGGGGTATTTAATACTATATTATACATATCTATCTCTACTTCCTTCTCTACTTAAATCTAATGTCACGCAATGTAATCCGCTATCCCAGAAATATTTGTGTCTAAAATCAAACGGTATCATTTCAACGTTGTGTTCTTTTAGTTTATCTGCAATCTTTTTATCATAACCATTACTAATTATTGTATTCTCATCAATACTTATTACATTTAAATCAAATACAGTTTCATCAACATATCCAATCCAATGTCCTAACCAATCTGACACTTTTTCTTTATAGAAATGCTGTATTCTCATTTCATGAAACCATTCAGGCAAATCCCAAGGCTCTAATATAATATAATCCCAATCTTTTAATTCTTCTGGAATATTCTTCTTATGCCATGTCATCAATAACCCAGGTTTGATTAGCGCAAGTGTACCATCTAAGTGACCTGATTCATCAACTTCAATAAACTTAGTATCATCAGGCATATTTTTCTTTACCCATTGTAAGCCTGCTTGTGTCCCTCTTGCATCAAAACTTCTACCATCAGGGTCTGGGTATGGTTTACTATGTAATATAGTATCGCCACACTTCAGTACATTTGCAGCATGATACATTATCTGAGGTTCCATTGTTTCATAATGCTGATATTCAGATTGTAGTATTGGAGATGGCATACTGATGAAGTTACGTCCTTGTTGAAACTTCTCTAACATAATATCAACAAAGTAATCACCCTCTGTATATCTATTACAATCGCCGCCATATGTTTTTAGTATCTTATCACCATAAACTATATGATGATCTCTGGGACATATAGCAGGATATGGAAATTTAGATTCCCATTGTCGAGTTTTTTCAGATGACAGTTGTAGCTGTTTAGGTCTATGTACTTTTACTCCAGCAGATTCAAATATCCTAGATAGAGATTTGAAGTCTTCTTCGGTTTCCTCTAATATTTTAGATAACCCATCTACAAATTCAGTATCATCGTACTCATTAAACGAATTCGCATCATATGTGGAACCTACAATTACTTCTGTAAGTTTATCCCATTCTGTCCAAATCATGTATACCTCATTAAGTTCTAAGTTAATTGTATTTATGCAAATAAAAAAGCGCCCCATTGGGACGCTCTTTAAGGGCCGCTCAGTCGGCAGAGCGTTTAATTAATCAACGTATGCTTTGCCGTCATCGCCTTTGTACACGTGTACTTCGCCGAATTTGTTTGCGAATGCTGTTAGTTTGTCACCTAGATCACCATAGCCTCTATCCCAGAAACCTGCGCCGTGTCCGTTACGAGTTAGCCAAAAATCAGTACCGTGCTGTCTTGGATCACCGCCTGTTTTTTGCATTAGCTTTTCTGCTTTAGAAAAAAACAATTCAGCATCTCTTTCCATATTTGCCATTCCTTCAGAACTCCAGTCAATGTGACCATCTTCGAATTCTTCATCATCAGCTAGTTCTTCTGCCGCGCCAATGTATGCAGTAACAAAGTTATCTCTATCTCTGAATGAATCATCTTCATTTAGATCAAAGTCTGCCATTAGTGCTTCATAGATGTCATCTTCATTCATTGAATACTCAAGTGGGTTATCACCTGCACTTGGCTTCAATCTTTTCTTTTGACGTGAAATAGAATTCGCTGTCTTCTTTGAATAATCATCTAAAGAAAGTTCATCATTTGCTGGAGTTGCTTTGTACTCAGTTTCCATTTCTTCTTCAACTGCTTCATCACAACCACATGGCGTTTCGCCACAGCCACATCCGCAATCATCTGCTACTGGAGCAGGAGCTACTTGTGGCATACCTTGACCAGCAAGAGCAAGCATACGAACTAGTTCTTCTGGATACTCTGTACTTGTGTTAGTTGTAGTAATCGCTTTACCGTTGTCTTCTGTTGTTGTTAGATTGAAATGCTTTTTCATTCTTCGTCTCCTGAAATAACTGAATCGCTTGCAGTATCTTCAGTAGTCATAACGTCACCTGCTTTATCACGTTTAGCTTTCACTGATAATGCATTTTCTACTTCTACTTTATCATGATCATCACGCTTTGATAGTGACTTTAAGAAGTTGTCAACGAAAGTACGACCATAATGTTCACCATTGTCTGATTTGTCATCATAATCTGAATCAAGTAGTGCTTCCTTGTCGCCGTTTTCTTCAACTTCTACAGTTGGTTCCCAACCTTCTGGGTGTACTGCGATATGTGTAATGTTCATTTCTAGTAAGTCAGATAGTTGCTGGCGTAGAATGTCTGCTGACATTGGATAACCAGTTGTAATATCTACTTTAGAAACTTTTGTGTTTTCTACGTCATCAAAGAATAATGGACTCTTTGTGATTGGCGTTGTTGAAACACGTGAAATCGTTCTCAGGTCATACTTTCCCAAGAAACGCTCAATACGATTTACGTCATTTTCTTCTATTTCTGCCGCAAAGCGTAGAGTCATTTTATGTTCGTTAGTTGACTCTGTTAAAAATTCTTTAAAACTTTTCATTGGTTTCTCCAATAATAATATCTATTCTTATTTATCTGTTTCGTCAATTTTTTTCTGTGCAGTGGCGAGACGTTTCATAAGTTCATTTCTATCCATAACTAAATGACCTTCAGTTTCAAAATCATCTTCAGTTTTTGCTTTATTCTTTGCTTCTTTTTCAACTGCTAGGTCTAATTTAGCTTTATTCAATTGTAGATTTAGCATCTTTAGCTTTCTATCTACTTTGCTATCTTTAGCTTCCATTGCAGTCTTTAACATTTGATTTGCTGTTTCCATTAACTTTGCACCAGCATGTACTTCTACATTCATACCCAGACTAATCAATTCTTCAAATGTGTTGATAGCTTTCTGGTGAATATCATCCATGTCTTTATCATGTTCATTCAATCCTTGAACCATCGGAAGTGAAGCGTCAATCTTATCAGTGTTAGCAAGTTCACTTGATAATATTTCAGTCAAGTCTCTACTTTCTTCAATTGTAGGAGTTTCTTTTACTTCTTCTTCAATTGGATCAATGTTGAATGTTTCTTCTAGTTTCTTTGTCATTTCTTTTTCCTTGGCTTAACAGGTTTTGGCTTTTTAGTATTCTGATAAATGTCTCCCTCATTTACAACTCTAAAACGCATACCTCTCTTCAATGCCCATTTGTTTGCAGCTTCCCATTTCGCATAGTTCACAACTACTTGTTGCTGTTCTCCACGTTTTCTAGCTAAATCTGGTCTACTTTGCGCCGCAGGTTTAATCTCAATTAGTTCTGCGTGTTTCTTACCATTCGAGTCTATGTATGTCATAATGAAGTCTGGAACATAACTCGTTAGCTTTCCCGTCAAAGGATGCTGATATGTAATTCTAACTGGTTCACTCGCCCAAGCAAGAACGTTTGGGTTGTTGTCACAGAATTGCATGAATGTAAGTTCCCAACTACTTCTAAATGTCGGTGAGCCTGCACCTGCATACTTATCTTGGTTAGTTACTTTATATTTACCTTGATGATATTTGCTCATTTTATAATAGCTCTTGCGATATATTTATTAGGATTACGGTTCTTCATTGTTCCCGTCTTGTACCCAAATCGCAATGCGCTATTAACTAGGAATGAACCTAAGTCATTTAATTTAAAATCACTTGATAGTTGATCTGTTAGATACATCGGACTAACATTATACGCTTTTGAAATTTTTACAACTTCATTTGCATATTCTTTTGCACGTGTTTCCGTAAAGCCTTTTCTTACAAGTTGAGCTACAATGATATCAATATTCAAAATCGTATCCCCCTAGTAAAGTTTCTTAGCGCACTGATGCCTCTTTGTGCTGTGTTTCTTATTGAAGAAACAGGATTAGGCGCATTTGAAGAATTATTTGAAGTTCTACGTCTATTATTTCTGGAACTACTTATTAAACTATCTCTAACTATGTCACCGCCAATACCAAATCTGCTTTGTGATGTTCTTCCAAGATTTTGTAGTGATCCTATTCCTGAGTTACCCATAATACCTTGAGCAATTCCGTTAGTAACATTTCCAATATCAAACTTTCTACCATTAAAGAATGAACTTGTCAATTCTTGTGATAGTAAATTTCCCATTGTAGAACTATTAAATTGTTCAGTGCCGACTGGTCTTCCGCCAGTTGTTTGTAAGTTACCTAAATTAGGATATAAAGTTTCTGCTGAAAAATCACTACTACTATTATTAGTTCTAGCACCATTATTTGCACGTCCAACAAATTCTGAACCACTTGTATTAGTTCTAGCTGCACGTCTAGCTTCTATATAACCAGTTTCGTTACGTGCTTGTACTAATCTTTCTAATACATCTTTTCGTGCGTCTTCATCTTGTGCTTCTTCTGCTGCTTTTAATTCAGCATGTAACTTAGAAAGTTCAGCGATTTTTTGTTGTACTGCTTTAGTTTCACGGATATCATACTGTTCATCTGTTAACTGTTCTGGAAATGCTTGTAGTTGTTCATACCCCGGCATTAAGTCTTCTGATTGAAATTGCCTGTTATCAACTGCAGGATCACCAAATGCTCTTAACTGATTATTTCCATTAAGATTTGCTCTTAATCTTGATGATATATATTGTGCTGAATCTACAGTTGCAGATTGTAAAATATATTCAAGCCCATAATCCATCCATTCTGGAAGTGCAGGATCAACATTGTATGGAGTACCAAATACGATATTCTCTGGTTGTACAGTGAAGTCTATTGTTCTCAACTCTGATGTACCATATTCACTACCTGAAAATGTTATATTTGTAACAATAGGATTGATTAAAATAATACGTTGTATAGTACCAGTAGTTTCTAAGTCACCAAACCAATGAAATAAAGTAATTCTCTCAAAATTTCTAAAAGTATCATTGTCAGATACTAATTTTCTACCAGTGTTACCACCCTCATTCAACGATGTTTCTAATGCACCACTGTCAACATTCATATCACTATTTTTAAAAAATCTACGATATATACCTTCAGCTAACATCATTGTGTTGCCGTTGATAGTATCATACATTGTAAATGTTACTTCTGGAAAGTCAACACGTGTCGGAACATATACTCTTTTTCCATATTTGTCAACTGGTTGAGTAGTAGTTTGTACACTTATTGGCGAAACTGCTCTACACAGACCTGATACATCATCCATGATTTGTCCATGTGCACCTTTCCATTCGGTGTACCACATATCTGATAGTTTTGGCGCAGAAGAAATGGCTGATCCATGTGGTGAATCAAAGCCAAATTTCTTTCTTGCTCCGCTACTATCTGCTAGGATTGTACCTGGTGTACGTCCCTCATGAAGTTTACGTTCCGCCATTTTTTATCCTATTATTAACCTAGAATGTCTGAGTTATTAACGAATGTTTGACCTGGCATAATGTTGTCATCTGTGAATACTGCATTGTCATACTGTAATGTTAATGCAATTGTCACTGGATCTGAAACAGCGTAATCTGATTGTGAGTAGTCAGTGTTTGTTAAGAAACAACCTTCTAGTTGCCACTGTTCGATTGGGTTACCTGAGTTACCATCTAGTGTCTCAATTAGTGTTGAGAATTTGTAGTTAGTACCTGCTGAAGGACCTGTTTGATTTTTGTGATCTAACTGTGATTGTAGTTGACGACCAACTAGTTTTGTTAGATTGTTAGCAACATCATCTCTTAGAGTGATTGTTACTGGTTCCCATGTGTGCTTACCCATCATGTACATACGTGAGTTGTATGAATCTACTGGGATTGACTCGTGTGATACTTTTGGACGTGATACGTTCATTACTTGACGTGTGAATTCGCTTGTCGCTTGCGTTAATCCGCCAAAGCCTGATACTTGAACACGAAAACGATAGTTTAGTTTCGGCTGTAGAATACCGCCACCAGTAACGTTGTCACCAGAGTCTGTAGGTACACCAAAATTTTGTAATGTTCTTGCCATTGTTATGTCTCCTAATAATAGTTTGCAAACTATAATGTTATACAAGTATTTATCTGTTAAGTACTATATTAAAGTTGTAGTTAATAAAAAACCCGACATTTCTGCCGGGTTTTAAAAATTAGTTATGAATTACTATATTATAGTGCTTCACCTGTGTTACGAATACGTAGTGGAATGTAGATAAACTCAACTGCTTTTGCTGGCTGAATTGCAACATCTACCCATAGCTCGTTTCTATCGATACGTGCCGGAGTGTTGTTTGTATCATCACAAACTACTAAGAAGTCATACAGACCACGATTAGTAACTAGTTCACCACAGAAACGTTCTACTGCATCACGCATGTTATCACGTGTGATTTTGTCATTCTGTTCGAATAAGAAACCACGTGATAGTTGATCAAGATTGAAACGCATGTAGTTTACTAGACGTGCAACGTTGATACGATCCATTGCTGATGCATATGATTGAAGTGTTTTCTGACCATATACTACTAGACCTGTGCCTGGCATATCTGCAATTGGGTTCATACGATTTGTATAAAGAACATCACGTTGACCTTCTGTTAGACGAACACGTGAGAATTCATTTTCACCTGTTACATAACCAACTTGTGAAGCATTCGATACTACGCCACGTGTCAAGCCTGCTGGTGCGAACCATGGGAATGATACTTGGTCTGAGAATGCTAGTGTACGTAGTGCAACTGCTGATGCTGGGATTACTACATCATTACCTGATAGATCAGTTGATAGACCATGTGGGTAATAAACACCTGCATATGCATCTGCTGGAAGATTTGAATCTGCCCATGCTTTAAGTGATGTTGCATCTGATTTTAGTGTTAGCGGAGCATCACCAATAACGAATGCGATTTCTTTCTTATCTTTGTTAAGAGTAATCATTTCGTCCATTAGTTCTGGGTAACCAGGTGCTGCGATTAAGTTGAAGTATGTTGATTCTGCACGAATACCTTCGTTGCCTGCTAGTGCCGCTTGCATTGCTTCTACAACTACACCACGTGTTGCTTCTGAACCGAAACGACCTGAGCCATCTAAGTTTAGACCTGAAGCCCATACCCACTCACCATCTGTCCAACGCTTAACGTTGTATGTTGAGTAGTCCATGTTTACCATTAGAATATTTTCTGGGTGTAGTTCTGCATTTGGTGCTTGTGCATGTTCAGTACGAGAGTTAGCCGCTCCATTTTCATCAAATGGTGCTTCGTATGCATAATGACCGAATACTACACCGTTAGTTGATGATTGGTCTGCATTGTCTAGCTTAACCCAATCTGACCCACTCCAACGATATACTGTTGGGTATGGCATTGCATCTGAATCTACCCAGATATCACCTACTACTAATGTTGATGTTCCATCTTTACGTTTTGCTGGTTTACCCGAACGTAGTTGTAAGTCTGCTTGTCCTAAACTGTTAGTGTCTTCTGACCAACCATATGTTGACCATGCCATTTCTGAACCATTGAATTGATTGCGTAGAATTTCAATTTTCAAGTCTGCATCAAACCATAATGTACCTTCAGCAATATCACCTGCTGGTGTTGATGCTGATGCTTCATATACTAGGCTTTCCCATATAGAAGCAGTATTGCTTGCATCTGTAAATCCTAGATCAGTTTGACCTAACATAAATTCTACTTCTAGTTCGAGACCATCTGTTTTTGTAAAACGAATACGATCTGTACCAATTTTTTCAACACGTACATTTGCATTGTTTAGTGATGCGTCTGCTTGCATTGTTTGTACTACTTGATCAATACTTACGCCCGCAAATGAAAATCCTACGCCTTCTACTGCCAATTGGCTAGTAATTGATGCAGTATCAGGGATTGAGTTACTTGTCAGTACAGTTTGTGTTGAACCAGTGTGTCTTAATACAGAAATAATACCCAATCCTGCTTGATTATACGAAGTATATACATCACCTTCAGTAATTAAAGATGCTGATGCTAAATCACTTGAACCATATACTGGTGCTTCCACTGCTTGGAATAGACCAGATGCTGAATTAAATACAGAAAGTGCTAAGTCTAGACCTCCGCCCTGTTGTGTTAGTCTGATATATGTGTCACCATCAACTGCGCTTGCTGGCTCAAACTTAGTGAATGAGAAGTTAGGTGAACCTGTGTCACCTAATAGAACCCAGTTGATTCCTACTTTTACATGATATGTGATACGTGCTGTTGATGCTACCACTGCAAAATCACCGGTTGATCCAAATGTATTCGATGGTGATGCATAGCCTGATCCGTTGATTGCTTCAACGTTGCCTGTGCCTGGTGCATCATTTAGAATTACTGGGTTTGCTGGTACCCATGCTCCTGAAACACGTTTGAATAGGCCATATACAGATGAATCTGTATCATGCCAATATGTTCCGCCTGCGATAATACCTGCTGGTTTATTTGATGTTGCTTCTAGTTGTGATAGATCAATGTCTGCACGAATAACATAAGCGTTGTTTGAAACACCTAGATACTGATATGCAGCTAGTAGACCATATTCACTTGTTTCTGATCCTTGCACAACTGAACCACCTACTTCATAAAACTTTGGTTCACCAAAAGTCTCTACTAGTTCACGCTGTGAAGAAACAAGATATGCAACGCCAGCGTTAGCTGGAATTGTGCCGGCTGCGATTGCGCTGCCTGATGCATCTGTTTTGTTTGCCGCTGTTGCTACTACAACTAACGGTAGGGTACCTTGGGTTGCTGCCGCGTACTGTGACTCGTCAACTACCATTACTGATACGCCT
>Ga0209251_1002196_pt1 | contig 13958 bp, 14 predicted proteins | sample SaaInlV_100m_DNA_6_FD_184665 | JGI IMG/M metagenome (GOLD analysis project Ga0209251, IMG submission 184665) | Marine microbial communities from expanding oxygen minimum zones in the Saanich Inlet - Saanich Inlet SI073_LV_10m_DNA (SPAdes) (version 2) | ecosystem: Environmental > Aquatic > Marine... | reverse complement strand
CCTTCTGGAAAGCAGCCAAGCTTTGCAGCGCCTGCAAAGTGCACATCGATCAGGGCAAGGCGGAAGAACTGATGGCTGCTGTTGAGAAGATCCACGGCATGTTCTGGCAATCCAAGGGTCGCAATGACGCCTGGGTCACCGCCTCCTGAGCCCCATCAGCTCATCCGTCGCTCCGATTGCAGCAGCGGGTCTCCAAGACCTGTTGCTGCTTTTTTGTGGGCGACGTTTGCTGCTCAAAGTGGAAGGAAGCTCCATGCTTCCCTCCCTTAACCCTGACGACCGGGTGCTGGTTCGACGGACCACAGCCGACACAGACACTCCACCCCTGGGAGCGGTAGTAGTGGCGTGGCATCCATCGCAACCCAGACTTCGCCTGATCAAACGTCTTGAGAGCCTGAGCAACGCTGGAATGATGCTGCTGGGCGATAACCCTTCCTCAAGCACCGACAGTCGGCAGCTCGGACCCATTCCCCGATCAGCTTTGATCGGCGTTGTTACATCTCGGGTAACTCCAGCAAAAAAGAATCAATCAACAAAAACCAAACAAAAATCACAGAATCAACTGGAACACAAAACAAGGAGATAGAAGCAATACCACCAGATTTAAATAGTCGATCACAATCAAGTCGGATAGTAAAAGAAAGCCGCTCCAAAGATCGCAAACATTCCTAAAAGAAGAACTCCTTCAAGCCAATTCGATTTGGCATCCATGTTGACAAAGTTGACAATAATAACGCTAAAGAAAAGTGCTATCACTTCAAATCCTGTGAAATCAAGATCCATCGGCTGACCAATCAGCGAGCCAATAATGATGAGCGCCGGAGCAATCAATAGAGCCACGAGCAAACTGGATCCCATCGCCAATGAAATCGGTAAATCCATTCGATTCCTCAGGGCACCTTTCACCGCAGGGATGTACTCCGAAAATCCACCAATAATTGGAATGATGATGATCCCTGTAAACAAAGCACTAAATCCAAGCTGCTTTGTTGCTGGTTCAAGGAAATGGACAAAACTTTCTGATTGATAGGCCAAAAATGCAGTACTCAAAATTAATTGCACAATCCATGGCATCAACCGCACCGACGCCGTTGATTCTGCGGCAAGACTCAGACCATCGCCCTCAACATGAAGAGGATCAAAGAGATGGCTATGGGTGGCGAGTGAAAAAATCAGGGTAAGAAAATAAATAACAATCAACACAACAGCAACGGTGATTGATAGCCCATGAATTGCGACTGGATCATCGATCCCAGACGTACTGATTAAAGAAGCGGGTAGCGCCATCGCCATAACCGCCAAAGTCATCGCCGCACCGTTGGTACGCGCCATGGTGGCTTGAAAGCTCTGTTCGCTGTATCGCAATCCTCCCACCAACATTGCCAGCCCAGTAACAAGCAACAGATCAGACAAAATGGCCCCAGTAAGGCTTGCCTTAACAACATCAATAAGGCCAAGCCTTAGGGCCGAAAGGGCAATAATAAATTCCGCACAATTACCAAAAACCGCAGTACATATAGCCCCAATTGTTGGCCCACTATGTTCAGAGATTTCCTCAGTCGCATCACTGAGCAAAAGGGCAATAGGAATGATTCCGATGGCAGAGAGAATGAAGCAAGACAGTGTTGGCCAGCCCTGCATTGAGGCCAACTGCGTAAGGCCAAACATGATCAGCGCTGGGATCAACTTCCAGCGTCCAGACGCCATCAGTGAATGCCAAAAAACGTTAATCATGCCGACACTCGGATCATCAAATTTGGCCTCATCATTATGAATCAACTCAATTTACTAACGCCAACTTAAATGGCTTTGAATTGATATTTGACTCAGTCTGAACATTCAAAAAAATTAGAATTTAAATTCATCAGAACACAACAGCTGATGTTTTCTGCAACCAAATGGCGCCGGTTGCAATGGAGAGTGCACCCGTGCATCCCACCAACCACGGCAGCATGCGTGCACCACTGCGCAACGTGAGAAACGACAGGGTGCTTACTACAGCTGCCATCGCCGCAATCGATCCGCCGAGATAAGCCAGTAAATAGGCAAAAGCTCCCAAGGGAGGCAGCGCCAAAGCAGGAATCACTGCCAGAAGATGACTCGCACCTGCCAAACCATGCAGAAGACCGAGGCCTGAAGCGGCATGGGCATGGCGACGGTGGTTGCTCTGGCCTCGAACATGCAGATGGAGATGCCGATGAATCGAGGCACCGTTGTGATGGTGCTCATGGCTATGCAGCTTGAGCCCAAAAGCGGTACGCACCGCCAGACCACCCACTACCAACAGAGCGACGCCCACCAAAAATTCGGCCCATGCCGACATCGCTTCGATATGGACGAGGTCTTTCAAGCCAATCGCGGCGAGGGCGAGCACCACGACGCCGATCGAATGCCCCGCCCCCCAAGCCAAGCCGGCGCGGAGTGCTGCCACAGGCTGACGCAACGAAAATGGCGTCATCGCCACCAGATGGTCTGCACCACCCACAACATGGACGGCACCAGCGGCGAACCCCGTGAGGAGGCTGATCAGCAAGAGCTCGATGCGATAGAAATCAATTCTGCAGGACTGAGCGACATCACGCCCCTACCAGTGCATGGAGGGCCGATTCCACATCCTCTTGACGCATTAATGCCTCACCGACCAAAACGGCCTCAGCACCAGCAGCTTGAACCCGATCGAGATCGGAACGCGCAAACAATCCCGACTCGCTCACCAGCACCGTGGTGTCCAAATGCAAACGATCACGGAATTGATTCACCAGCACCTCTGTCGTGGCCAAATCCGTTTCGAATGTGGCGAGATCGCGGTTGTTGATGCCAATCAACGAAAAACCTCCAATCGCGAGCACCCGCTCCAGCTCCTTGGCGTCGTGTACCTCAACCAACACGTCCAAACCAAGGGATTGAGCCACTTTGTTGAGGTAGCGAAGGTCCTGATCCGTAAGGATCGCGGCGATCAATAGCACCGCATCCGCACCAGCAGCGCGTGCCTGAAAAAGCTGGTACGGACTCAGAACAAACTCTTTACACAGCAAGGGCAAATCAACGGTTTCACGCACCTGCACCAACACATCAAAACCACCTTGAAAAAATTGCTTATCGGTGAGCACAGATAAACAACTTGCCCCCCCTGCGGCATAGGCCTTCGCAATGGCCACAGGATCGAAATCATCACGGATCACTCCCTTACTGGGGCTGGCCTTCTTCACCTCTGCAATCACAGCCGGCTTGATCTGTGCCCGCTTGAGTGCGGCAACGAAATCCTTTGTAGGTGGCAGCAAGCTGATCTTTTTTTTCAGTTGATCTAACGGCACTTTCTGCCGCGCTAGATCAACTTCGCGATCCTTCTCCCAAACTATTTTTTCGAGAATATTGCGCGGCTTTTCATCGTCATGGGGAACGCCATACTCAAGGTATGAGACACGAATCTTGGGACTAGGCGAACGACGACGAATCTCCATAACAGTGCTGTAAGAAGTAAGGCGAAAAGTGAGTTAACTCTGGTTAGTAACGAATCAAAGATCGAATCAAGCCACCAATTGCGAAGCAGCTTGCTTATAGGCCACTTCCACCACCTCACTCAAGGTGGGATGCGTATGCACCTCTTGGGAGAGTTGTGAAACGCTCTGGCGTCGTGCCACTGCATTCGCCACTTCTTGAATCAAATCAGCGGCATGCAAACCATAAATATGGGCACCAAGAACCTCCCCGCTGGATTTATTGAAGAGGAGCTTCATGACGCCATCACTATCAAGCTCTGCCAATGCTTTGGAATTGGCCTTGAAATAGCTGCGTACAGCGCCCAAGGGGAAGTTGTCCTTTTCCGCAAGAGCCTTGGCATCAGCTTCCGTTAACCCAACAGAGCTGATCTCTGGATGTGTGAACGTGGCCGCTGGAATGCTGCGGTAATCGATGGTTCGCGCATGGCCAAGAATGTTATCGACAGCCACTGTTCCTTGAGCAGCAGCCGTATGCGCCAACATCAGCTTTCCGGTGACGTCACCAACCGCCCAAAGATGGGGGATTGGTGAATCATTCACCAACACACGCATCGAATCATCAATCGGCACGAAACCACGATTGGTTTCGATGTTTAAGCATTCGAGATTGAGCCCTTTGCTCGTGGGAACACGGCCGGTGGCCACCAACACAGCATCCACCTCCAAGGTCTCAACAAACTCGCGGCTATTGAAGTCGGCCAGTTCAATCTGGACAGGACAACCAGGAGTGACTTTTCGAGCCAACACACCTGAGCGGGCATCGATGTCACGGCCTTCAATCAGGTTGCGGCGAGCAATCTTTGCGATATCTGGATCAAACGTTGGCATCACACGGTCGAGAGCCTCGATCATCGTGACTTCACAACCTAGGGCTGTATAAACATCGGCAAATTCCAAGCCGATATAACCGCTGCCGATGATGGCAATCCATCGAGGAAGCCACTCAAGGTTGATGGCTTCATCGCTTGTGAACACCGTCCGACCATCGGTTTCGATACCAGGCGGAACGAAGGGATCAGAGCCCGTTGCCAGGATCACGTCTTGCGCGGTAATGACACGGTCGACACCACTGGGTTCCCGCAATCCAACCCGCTGGGATCCCTCAAGACGACCATGGCCGCGGAGAATGGTGACGCCTGATCGTTCGAGCGTCTTCGTGAGGTTGGTGCGAATCGCTTGCACCAATTGATTGGCGTGATCAGCAATCTTTTGACGTTCAAAGCGCACCGGCGCCGCGTGGATACCGAAGCTCGACAGATGCTTGTCATCGGCAAGCTCACGCACCTTTCCGCTTGCGGCCAGGAGAGCTTTCGACGGGACACAGCCTCGATTGACGCAGGTGCCACCCATGTCGCGCGATTCAATGATCGCCGTCTTCAATCCATGGTCGGCAGCATGCTTTGCAGCATCAAAGCCTCCATATCCGGCACCGATCACAATGACGTCGAAGTCGAAGCTGGCGTCGCTCACCCGAACTACTGCTGCGTACCCACCATTCTCGCTCTTCGTCGCTCCAAAAGAAGGGGAACGGCCGCAGCTGCCACATTTAACGACTCAACCCTTGAACTATGCGGGAGGGTGACCGCATGGGTGCAACAAGCCTGAAGGCGTGGATGAAGACCAGCGCCCTCGGTGCCAAGCACCAACGCTGTGGGTTTCGTCCAATCCAGCTCCCAATAGGGAATCGGAGGAAGCGGGCCGGAGGCATCAGGCACCAAAGTGGCCACCACCTGGGTTCCTTGGGCCACGAGCAACCTCAAGGCTTGATCAAGATCGTCGATCGCCTTTTCTTGCTCCGGACCAAAGCGGCGATGGGGCAATTGCAACAGCGCCCCAGCCGATGCCCTTAAGACTTTCCCCCCCAACGGATCCACTCCAGATCCCATCCAAACGCTTTGGACATCTGCGGCTAAGGCAGAGCGCAAAAGGGATCCGAGGTTTCCAGGGTCCTGAATGCGATCCAAAACCAACCAAAAATCACAAGCTTTGGGCGGCTCCGGCAGCAGCGTTATGGGGCAGAGACAAGCCACACCATCAGGAGTCACGGTGCTGAGGGCAGCTCCCAGGACCGCCTCCGTGACACGTCGCCAAACAACAGACGCGTCCAACGCCTGGATTAGATCGGCGTGGCGGTCAAACCAAGCCTCCGTTGCGATGAGCTCGGTGGGCTGTCCCCCGATCCACAACAACTCTTGAAGCAGATGCGTGCCTTCCAGAAGGATCAGACCCTCTGCATCTCTCCCGGGTCGGGACGACAACATTCGAAGCCGCTTGACCAACGGATTCCGCCGGCTACTGATCAACGGTTCCGACAAAACTCCCCTTTAAAAGGTGCTGTGCTTTCGAACTTTGAGACCTTTATGCACACTCAGGTCTTCACCTTCAAGCTCCAAACCATTAATTGCTGCAACCTCGCCTTTTAATCCCTCGGCAGCCAAGTTTTCGATCAACTTTTTAATCACCTGGTCTTCCACCGTGGTTTGGTCGATGGAATCAGGGGTGAGGCGCTCTAGAAATCGGCCAACCTTTGAAGCCACAACTTCCGAAGCATTGGAAATCTTCAGGACGATCATGGATGAAAAATTGTTGGTCGCATCGTCAAGATAGTGCGGATGGGGAGACTTGAACTCCCACGATGTTGCCACCACTAGTACCTGAAACTAGCGCGTCTACCAATTCCGCCACATCCGCGGGCGTTGTCGTTTTAGCGACCGGACGACCTTACGGCATTGACGCATCGCCAACGACCAGCACAGACCAAAGCCATCAATCCAGTTTGAATGCCGGCCGTCTAGACGGTCTCATCCACAATTGCGAGTATGCAGAAATAGTTAGTTGTTAGAGGACATGGTGGTGGGTGCAATTGCGTCTCAACAGAGTGTCACCCAGCATCTGAACGTCAAAGGCGGTCAACGTTTACAAGGCACCTTGACCGTGAGCGGTGCCAAGAATTCAGCCCTGGTGTTGATGACAGCCAGTCTGTTGACCGATGAAACGGTCGAATTAGTCAATGTTCCAGACCTAACTGATATCCAAGGAATGGGCGACATTCTGGGTGCGCTTGGAGTGCAGGTTGAGCGCAGTGATGGTCGGGTGGCTCTAACTGCAAAACAACTCACGAATGCAGAGCCTCCCTACGAACTCGTCAATAGCCTGCGCGCCAGTTTTTTCAGCATTGGCTCCCTCCTCGGTCGAATGGGTCACGCCAAAGTTCCTCTCCCCGGTGGATGCCGTATTGGAGCCCGGCCCGTTGTGGAACACATCCGTGGACTTAAGGCCCTGGGCGCAGTCGTCACCGTCCAACACGGCATCGTGACGGCTTCGGCAAAAGGGTCCAACCGACGACTCAAGGGCGCTGCCATCGTTTTGGATTGCCCCAGCGTGGGCGCCACAGAAACAATTTTGATGGCCGCCGTCCTCGCGGAAGGCACCACCAAAATCGAAAACGCTGCTCAAGAACCCGAGGTTCAAGACCTTGCCAACCTGCTGAATGTGATGGGAGCCAAGGTGACTGGCGCAGGGGGACCCGTGATCACGGTTGAGGGAGTGCCTTCACTTCATGGTTGCCGCGGTTACGCCGTGATTCCTGATCGCATCGAAGCCGGCACCTTTCTCATGGCTGCTGCGATTACCCGTTCCAGCATGTGTGTAGAGCCGGTTGTACCAGAGCACATGAACGCTGTTCTTCAAAAATTGCGTGATTGCGGTTGCTCCCTCGAGATCAACGGCAGAAGCATCCAAATCACCCCTGGGGACATCGTTGCAACAGACATCACAACCCAACCTTTCCCTGGCTTTCCGACCGACCTTCAGGCTCCGTTCATGGCCCTGATGTCAACGGCGAAAGGCACCAGCGTGATCAGCGAAAAAATCTATGAAAATCGGCTTCAGCACGTTGCTGAGCTGCAACGCATGGGGGCTGCCATTCGCGTTGATGGCAGCACGGCCATCGTTCAAGGCGTGCCGTCCCTCAGCGGTGCACCCGTCACCGGCAGTGATCTTCGAGCAGCGGCGGCGATGGTGCTGGCGGGATTATCAGCATGCGGCACCACTCAGGTGTCGGGTTTGGGCCACCTCGATCGTGGCTACGACAACGTTGAAGCCAAGCTTCGTGGTGTAGGCGCAACCGTTGAACGCGACGGTTTCTAAACCAGTCGGTTGAATTCCTGAAACGGGGACGTCAGTCCATACAATTGACGTGCGGGAGCATGGCGGAATTGGTAGACGCAGTGCACTCAAAATGCACCGACTTCGGTCTTCTCGGTTCAAGTCCGAGTGCTCCCACTGCAATCATGGGCACCTACAACCGTTATCCACTGACTTTGGTCAGTGGACGCGGCTGTTGGCTTCGCGACGATCAAGGGCATCGATATTTGGACGCGGTGGCAGGAATCGCCACTTGCACGTTGGGCCACAGCGACAGAGTGATGCGTCGTGCGCTGAAGGATCAGCTGAATCGACTGCAGCACGTTTCCAACCTTTATCAAATCCCAGAACAAGAACAACTGGCCCGCTGGCTCGTCGATAACAGCTGTGCCGATAGCGTTTTTTTCTGCAACTCCGGTGCTGAGGCCAATGAAGCGGCCATCAAGTTGGCTCGCAAGCACGGCCATCAACGCCTTGGCATCGAACGCCCGGTCATCCTGACGGCAGCAGCCAGTTTTCACGGGCGAACTTTGGCAGCCGTCAGCGCCACGGGTCAGCCGAGGTATCACAAGGGTTTTGAACCCATGGTGGAGGGTTTCGAAACCTTCGAATACAACAACCTTGCCAGTTTTGAGTCCTTACTTGCGCGTTCGGAAGCCAATGGCCCAAGGGTGTCGGCTGTCTTAATCGAACCGCTTCAGGGGGAAGGGGGAGTCATTCCCGGCGATCCAGCCATTTTTCAAGCGATCCGGCGCCATTGCAGCCAGAGAGAGATCCTGCTGATCTTCGACGAAGTGCAAGTGGGCATGGGCCGTAGCGGTCAACTTTGGGGTTATGAGCAGCTTGGGGTCACCCCTGACGCCATCACCTTGGCGAAAGGCCTCGGCGGTGGCCATGCCATTGGTGCCTTGCTGGTGAACCAACAGGCCGACATTTTTGAACCCGGCGACCACGCCAGCACCTTTGGAGGCAATCCATTTGCCTGTCGAGCCGGTCTCACCGTGGCGAGGGAACTGGAACGACGTCATTTGCTCCGCAATGTGCGCGAGCGCGGTGAGCAGCTACGCCACGGACTGGAAACCCTGGTCGAACGCTTCCCCAACGTGCTGCACCAGGCCAGAGGGTGGGGCCTTCTGCAAGGTCTCGTACTTCGAGACGATTGCGAACTCAATGCCGGAGCTGTTGTGAAAGCGGCTCTCGATCAAAAACTGCTACTCGTGCCCGCAGGTCCGAAGGTTGTGCGCATGGTGCCTGCCCTTGTGATCTCCCGTCGAGACGTGTCTGCACTTCTCACACGCTTGGAGCGCACACTCCAACTGCTTCAGGCGTGACCCACCCCCCGGACGCTGCGCTGCACCGTCTGATTCAGCGCCTTCTGCCACCGTTCGAACAACGGGGCATGGATTTATCCCTCGAACGAATGCATCGCGTTCTCTCTGCATTGGGAGACCCTTGCGGCAACACACCCGCCGTCCAGGTTGTGGGAACCAATGGAAAAGGGTCGATCGCTTGCATGATCCACAGCGGTTTATCCGCAGCTGGTGTGAATTCCGGACTCACCACCTCACCCCACCTGGTGAGTTGGTGCGAGCGGATTTGCATTAATCAAACCCCAATCACGCAGGTGGAACTCCACCAGCGGTTACAAGCGCTGGAACCCTTTGCGGAAGAGCACCACCTCACCACATTTGAGCGGTTGATCACCGCAGCGTTGATGCACTTCGAAGCCCATGACGTGGATTGGCTGGTGCTGGAGGCAGGACTCGGTGGCCGCCTCGATGCCACCACAGCCCACCCCCAACGTCCGCTGATTGCCGTGGGTGCGATTGGCATCGATCACCGCGAACATCTCGGAAACACGCTGACGGCCATTAGCCGAGAAAAGGCAGCTGCTATCAGCCCCGGCGCCCACGTGATCAGTGCTGCACAACTGGATCCTGTGCGTGCCGTTTTGGAAGAGCACACACGCATGGTGGGCGCCACCCTCGAGTGGGTTGAGCCACTACCCGATGCTTGGGATCTTGGCTTGCCAGGAACCCTGCAACGACATAACGGCGCCGTCGCCTATGGCGCTCTCCAAGAGATCCGGAGGTTGGGCGCCAACATTTCGGAGCAATCCATCCGGGAAGGGCTCGCCAAGGCCCATTGGCCAGGTCGCCTTCAAACGGTGCTCTGGAACGAGCGACCGATCCGTCTGGACGGAGCCCATAACCCTGCTGCCGCGGCCCAATTAGCCCAAGAACGTGCGTGCTGGTGCGATCGCCAACAAGCTCAGATTTGGATTTTGGGAATTCAAGCCCACAAACAAGCCCCCGAGATGCTGCAGCTTCTGCTGGAACCCAACGACTTCGCCTGGATCATCCCCGTGCCAGGACACCAAAGTTGGACCCTGGATCGTTTATCCGAGGCGTGTCCAAACCTTGCCAATCAGATGGGAGGCGCCAATGACGTGCTGGAGGTGCTGAATCGGCTGGTCTCAGCACCTGGCTCTTGGCCCAATCCATCTCCACTCATTGCTGGGTCGCTTTATCTGCTCGGTGAATTGATGGCCCAACGGATTATTGAGGCAAAGTGAAAAGGGTTATGGACCAGACCGTGATGCGCCATTCGGTTTTGCGAGCAGCTCTGGCAGTCGTGCTCATGGTGTGTCTTTGGGTTGCGCCCAGTACCGCCATCGCCCTCGACACCTCCGCCGGTTTTGGATTGCAAGATCGTGCGCTCTTTCAGGAAACGGTCGATTACACCCTCACCAACCAAAGCAACGGGGATTTTCGAGGTCAAAATCTGGCCAACACCTCATTTGCTGGAGCGACAGGCCGGGGGGCCGATTTTCGCGACGCGAACCTCCATGGCGCAATCCTCACGCAAGGGGCTTTTGCTGAAGCGGATTTCCGAGGAGCCGACCTATCCGATGCCCTAATGGACCGTGCCGATTTCGTGGCCACAGATCTGCGGGATGCCGTCCTAATTGGCGTGATCGCTTCAGGCAGCAGTTTTAGTAAAGCCCTGATTGAAGGCGCCGATTTCACCGACGCCCTGCTGGATCGTGATGACCAACGACTCCTATGCCGCGATGCCGATGGCATCAATCCAACCACCGGCATATCCACCTTCGACAGCTTGGGCTGTTGAGTTTCGTTCAGCTGTTTTGAGCACGCTCGAGCCAACCCCGAAGTTTGCCGGGATTCATCAGGCCATCCGGATCAAAGCGTTGTTTGGCTGAAACTTGATCACCGTCCACAACACCAAGTCCCCCATCTTCGACAGTGATCACATGGGGGTTAAACACCACAGCGCCATGGGCACGACAGTCGTCCATGAGCTGCTCCAACAACGCAGCTCCACGCCAACGCACGAGGGGTAACGCCGCCACACGCACGGAACCTTGCTGCTTCACAAGCTCCAGATGCCAAAGCAAATCATCGCCCCAATGGTCTCGAAGCGCCTGCATGGCAGGGAGTTCTGGTTGAGGTAACAGCATTTGCAGGTACGTCCAACCCGGCTCCGAAGCGCGCATATGCAGCGTGGTGTGATTCCAACTCAGTTCCCGTAAACCATTACCAGCATTGAAATCCTCTGGGCCAAGATCCTGCAGGTCAGCCCCGGCATGAGCGGCCAACCGTTTCAGGCTTGCGATGCCATCCGGGGCCACCAACAACAACAACCTGTGATGCCCCTTGGCCGGGCCACTCCAGCCAGGCAAGCGCTCCAAAACGGAGGCCTCTAAGGCCGTCGCGAGCTGGAGCGACACAGCGGAACGTCCACACGCCAACAACAAGGCCACGGCATCGGCCCAATCCATGCAGTCGATGCAGACCTGATGCCAGTTCACCGCAGGAGCCGTAGACAACGTCAACGCCGTAATGATCCCGTTCGTGCCGTAGGAATGGTTCAGTGCTTCCGCCTCAACTTCATTCAATTGATGGCAGTGGGCATCCGTCGTCATCGGCACGACCTCAAGACCTAACAAGTGACCTGGATCGCGCAAAAATCCCCAGCGAATCGAACCAATCCCCCCCGATCCCCCAGCAACAAATCCACCCACCGTTGCGCTGCGCCAGGTACTGGGAAGCAAGCGCAGCTCGCGGTGATGGCGGCGTAGCTCCTGATCCAGCTGACTCATCTGGCAACCCGGCTCCACCGTGACGATCCCCGTGACGGGATCAAACTTGCGAATGCGCTGTAAACCAGTGGTGAGCATCACCACCCCGCCCTCAAGGGGAACGCATTGCCCGTAATTCCCGGTGCCAGCACCCCGCACTGTGAGCGGGACCCCATGTTTGGAACATGCTGCAGCCAGCTGCTCGACGGCGGCCACCGACTGAGGGCGACACACCAACTGCGCTCGAGCCCCCGCGAGCTTGGGACTCAGCACAGGCGAGTAGTCGTATGCATCGCGGGAACATCGCAGCAACTGGCCCGGATCGTCCTGAAGATCCAGTTCAGAAATATTGGCGAGATCAAGTCTTAGAGCGAGAAGCGCATCGGCGCGAGTCATGGCTGCAGACCGTTCACTGCAACGGGTCTAACCGTTACGTGGATGCGAATGTCGGCGACAACCATTCACCTTGAACAAGAACACGCCGAGACGACGACCCGCGCAAGACATCCGACCAGCTCGTTCCCTTAACCGCCACGAAATCGGCAGGAGCACCCCGCCGCAGCACCCCATCCCAAGACAGGCCAAGAACGCCGGCCGCCGCTGTCGTGAAGGGAGCCAAACCAAGACGCTGCCAAGGCAAAAGCTGCGTGAGTGGAATGGCAGCAGCCATCAACGCCAGAGGATCGAAATCACCAGCGGGGAACCAGGGATCAGCGACGTTGTCGCCAGCAACGGCCACCCGGACACCGGATCGTTGGAGTTGACGGATGGGAGCCTGAGGCCGCTTCAGTGGAGTGAGGTCGGAGCATCGCTCTAACAACCAGGCATTCGTCAGGGGAAGGGCAATCACCTGGAGATTGGCCGACATCATGCGCTCACCAAGCCGTTGCAACGCTGCCTGAGGCAGTAGCGAAAGGCTGCTGGCATGACTGCAGCTGATCGGCACCCTGACAGGAGTGATCTGCAGCGCCCGAAGCAGCTGTTTCACCCCTTGTGCCGGCGCATGGTCGGCTTCATCAATGTGCAAATCCACCGCAAGGCCATGACGATCAGCCAAGCGAAGCAAAGCCTTCAACTGCTGATCCACGGCTGGCCCAAGCATCGATGGTTCCAATACACCGCCCAACAACCCACCGCACAGAGCGAGACGCCTAGCCATAGATTCCGCCTCAGCGCTCGTCCAAAAGGCAAGGGGCGCAAGGGCAACTAGTTGAAGCTCTACTCGACCCTGCCAACGCCTTTGGAGCAGCTCAAGCGCCTCCCAGCTCGACGCAGCGCCAGGACCACCACTATCAATGTGGCTACGGACGGCCCTCAAACCCTGCGTGAACGCTTGCTGCAGAGCCGTTTCTCCGCGGGACAACACCACCTCAGTCGAGCGAGATTGATGCTCCACCAAATTGGCCTTCAATGCCCCCTCGTAGGTGCCGAGAAGATTGGGATGGTCCTGCCATGTGAAGGCTTTATCGAGATGCACATGGGCATCAACAAACCGTGGCAGCACCACATGCGCTGGTGGAGTTTCACCCGCATCCAGAGGCCGTAGATCCTCCAAGATGCCCTCACACCAATCGATTTGAACAGGAGTGAAACCCTCAAGCGTGCATGCCGGCACAGATTGATCAGCCGGAAGCTCAAGCAATCCCCGCGGGATCCAGGCTTGCAGGGAGTCGGATCGATTGAGGGTCTGATTCACTCCTTCGTACCCGGATTCGTTTCAGCCCGCAGAACCACAAAACGACCCGCCAATCCGAGACTTAAGACCTCCACCTCCGGCAGACTCAAACCCGGCAACAACGTCTCAGCTTCAAGTTGAGTGACATAAAAGCTGCCGATTCCGAAGTTCCAACGCGTTGTGAAGCGACCGGCCAAATCAGCAAGAGCCCCTCGCTGCGATGTCACCAGAGCGGAACAATCTTTGACCCACAACCGCAGCAACATCGATAACGCGTTTTCGTCGCAAAGTTCTGCAGTAGCGAGCAGCACCAACTGATCACCGGCATGGGCTTCGTAATCATCAAAGGACGGGTTGGTCCAAATGAGCGCCAGAGCCCCAGCGACACCAAAGCTCGCCGCCAGCAATGCCGTGACGGGCGGATGCTGTCGTGTGAAAAAGCGGGACACTTGGGGAGCCGTTGCACGAATTGGTAGATTCTTACCGACACGGCGGGTGTCGCCAAGTGGTTAAGGCAGCGGCTTGTGGTGCCGCC
>Ga0209251_1002192_pt1 | contig 13963 bp, 18 predicted proteins | sample SaaInlV_100m_DNA_6_FD_184665 | JGI IMG/M metagenome (GOLD analysis project Ga0209251, IMG submission 184665) | Marine microbial communities from expanding oxygen minimum zones in the Saanich Inlet - Saanich Inlet SI073_LV_10m_DNA (SPAdes) (version 2) | ecosystem: Environmental > Aquatic > Marine... | reverse complement strand
ATAGAACGCTTTGGGAAAAATCAGGCCATTGGGATAAGTTTGGCGATGCGATGTTTACTACCAGCAGTGAAAATCGAGACTATGCGGTTAAGCCGATGAACTGCCCAGCGCACATTCAAATTTACAATCAAGGCTTAAAATCGTACCGTGATTTACCACTGCGTTTAGCCGAGTTTGGGTCATGCCACCGTAACGAGCCATCAGGCACACTCCACGGTATTATGCGCGTGCGTAATTTTGTACAAGACGATGGTCATATCTTTTGTACAGAAAATCAAATTCAAGATGAAGTTTCAACTTTTATTGATTTAACCTTTGATGTTTACAAGAATTTTGGTTTTGAAAATGTTGACATTAAGCTTTCTACTCGCCCTGAGAAGCGTGTGGGTTCGGACGAGGTGTGGGATCGTGCAGAAGCGTCGTTAGCAGAAGCGTTGGATGCTAAAGGCATTAAGTGGGAATTGCAAGAAGGCGAAGGAGCGTTCTATGGCCCGAAAATTGAATTTGTGCTCAAAGACTGCCTAGATCGTGAGTGGCAATGTGGCACGTTACAGGTTGATTTTTCAATGCCAGAGCGCCTTGATGCACATTACATTGCTGAAGATAATTCTAAACAAACGCCAGTTATGTTGCACCGTGCAATTGTAGGATCGCTAGAAAGATTTGTGGGTATTTTGATTGAACATTATGAAGGTGCGTTTCCATCTTGGTTGGCGCCAATCCAAGCGGTTATTTTAAATATTTCTGAAAAACAACACGATTTTGTTGCTAATGTTGAGAAAAAGTTAAAAAAACAAGGACTTAGAGTGATTTCGGACTTGCGAAATGAGAAGATAGGCTTTAAAATACGCGAGCACTCCATGCAACGTTACCCTTACATTTTGGTTGTAGGTGGACGAGAAATGGAGAACGATGAGATTTCAGTACGTAAACGTGGCGGTGAGGATTTAGGCTCTATGTCGATAGAAGCGTTTGTTAAATTAGTAAAAGAGGATTAATTATTAAAAAACCATATAAAGTAAAAATTCGAATTAATGACTATATTAAAGTTTCAGAAGTTCGATTAATTGATGCTAACGGCGAACAGGCCGGTGTTGTAAATATAAATCAAGCAAAAGAGATGGCAAAAGATGCTGGACTAGACTTGGTTGAAGTGTCGCCTAACGCTGAACCACCTGTTTGTAAGATTATGGATTTTGGTAAATTTTTATACGAACAAAAGAAACAACTGAGTGATCAGAAAAAGAAACAAAAGAAAACCCAAGTTAAAACTATTAAATATCGTCCAGGCACCGAAGAAGGTGACTACCAAATTAAATTCAGAAATTTGGTTAAGTTTTTAGATAATGGTGATAAGGTTAAAGTAAGTATTTGGTTCCGTGGACGCGAAATGCAACACAGAGAACTGGGCATGGAAATGCTAGACAGAATTGAGAAAGATACAGAAGAATTTGCCAATGTAGAGCAAAAGGCAAAGATGGAGGGTCGTCAGCTAGGCATGATGCTGGCACCCAAATCAAAAAAGAAGTAACAAGTTTAGATTGTGCTGCGTTATTTGACCTGGCCTAATCAAAACCTTGTCACTTCTTTTATAAAGGAATGGTGAAATTTAGATTTCAAACATTTTTTTATTTTTAATAATGTTATTTTTTATAAATAGCAAATATGTCCAAAGGACAAGGAGTAAATTATGCCGAAGATAAAAACCAATCGAGGTGCTGCGAAGCGCTTCAAAAAAACTGCCAGTGGCGGTTACAAATGTAAACACTCTCACTTGCGTCATATTTTGACAAAGAAGAGTACTTCTAGAAAACGTAGCTTACGTTCACCAGACACTGTTGAAAAGGCAGATGTACCGATGGTTCGTAAAATGTTACCGTATAGTTAATAGGAGTATAGAAAATGGCAAGAGTATCAAGAGGTGTGCAGGCGCACGCTAAACATAAGAAAATTTTAAAGAAAGCTAAAGGCTATTACGGTGCAAGATCAAAAGTCTACCGTGTTGCCAAGCAAGCAGTAATCAAAGCGGGCCAATATGCGTATCGTGATCGTCGTCAAAAGCGTCGTCAGTTCCGTAGGCTTTGGATTGTTCGTATTAACGCTGAAGCACGTAATAACGGCTTAAGCTATTCAAGACTAATTGATGGCCTAAACAAGGCAGGCATTGAGATTGATCGTAAAGTTTTATCAGACATCGCAATTTTTGATAAACCAGCGTTTGCTCAGATTGCAGATCAGGCTAAAGCCGCAATTGCAGCTGCTACCAAGTAAATAACTTTAAAAAAGGTTGTAGAAGTTTCTATAGCCTTTTACCAAATTTAATTCTAAAATGATTAACGCGATTCTTGATCAAGCTAAGGCATCAATTGCTACAGCGGAAAACTTAAAAGAGCTTGACGACTTACGAGTCAAGTTTTTAGGCAAGAAAGGTGAGCTTACTGCACTTTTGAAGGGCTTAGGGAAGTTATCAAAAGAAGAGCGCCCTAAAATGGGTGAAGCCATTAATCAGGCAAAAGTTAGTGTGCAAACATTACTAACTGAAAGGAAAAATCATTTAGAAACCATTGAATTAGAAAAGCGTCTTTTGGAAGAAAAGATTGATGTTTCACTTCCGGGTAGAAATGTTGAGATGGGTGGACTGCATCCAGTTACCATTACTTTAAACCGTATTCAATCCTTATTTGCGAAGAATGGCTTTGAGGTCGAAATAGGCCCTGAGATTGAAGATGATTTTCATAATTTTACGGCGCTGAATATCCCTGAGCATCATCCGGCACGTGCCATGCACGATACCTTTTATTTTCCCCCTCAAGGAGGGACTAAAAAGAGCGATGAAAGCACGGTCTTAAGAACGCATACTTCGCCAGTGCAAATTCGCACCATGGAAAACAAAAAACCGCCACTACGCATTATTGCACCAGGTCGAGTTTATCGCTGTGATTCTGACGTCACACACACGCCAATGTTTCACCAAGTTGAAGGCTTGATTGTGGATAAAGAAGCTAATTTTGCGCAACTCAAAGGTCTGTTGATTGACTTCTTGCGTGCCTATTTTGAAAAAGAAGACCTTAAAGTGCGTTTTCGCCCATCATATTTCCCATTCACCGAACCTTCGGCTGAGGCTGATATCGAATGTGTTATCTGTGGTGGCGAAGGCTGTCGTGTTTGTAAAAAAACAGGCTGGCTGGAAGTATTAGGTTGTGGTGTTGTGCATCCTAATGTTTTAAATTCAGTTGATGTTGATAGTGAAGAATACACTGGCCTTGCTTTTGGCATGGGCGTTGAGCGATTAGCAATGTTGCGCTACGGCGTGAATGATCTTCGTCTTTTCTTTGAAAATGACATTCGTTTCTTGAGGCAGTTTAAATGAATATTTCAACGTCTTGGTTAAGAGAATGGATTAATCCTAATGTTACTGATGAAATGTTAGCTGAACAGCTTACAATGGCCGGCCTTGAGGTTGATGGTATTGAGTCTGTAGCACCTGCATTCGACAACGTTGTAGTAGGTCATGTGGTGAGTTGTGAAAAACACCCAGATGCTGACAAGCTAAATTTATGTCAAGTTGATATTGGCGAAAGTGATAATTTACAAATTATTTGTGGCGCTAGCAATGTTCGCGCTGACTTAAAAGTAATCGTTGCTACGGTTGGTGCCAAATTACCCGGTGGCTTAAAAATCAAAAAAGCCAAATTACGTGGTGTTGAATCATTCGGTATGATTTGCTCAGAGTCAGAACTTGGCATGAGTGATTCATCAGAGGGTATTTCAGAGTTAGACAGTGATGCGCCGATTGGTCAAGATATTAGAGAATATTTAGATCTTGATGATAATATTATCGAGCTAGACATTACTCCAAATCGTGGTGATTGTTTTTCAGTATTGGGCGTGGCACGTGAAGTGAGTGCAAATTACAATAAGGCGTTTGAAATGCCTGAATTTGAAGTCGATGCACAAGGTGCATCAAGTATTAGTACCAGTGTGAGCAATGCACAAGCTTGCCCGAAGTATTTAACCAGAGTCATAAAAGGTATTGATAATACGGTTAAAACCCCTAAATGGATGGCTGACAAGCTAACACGGTCAGGTCAGCAAGTGCATTCTCCGGTGGTTGATATTACTAATTATGTTTTATTAGAATTGGGTCAACCAATGCATGCCTTTGATTTTTCAAAAATTAATGGTGCTATTGAAGTTAGAAATGCTAAAGCGGGTGAGGTGATTGAGCTATTAAACGAAACAACGGTTGAATTAAACAACGATACTTTAATTATTGCTGATGATTCAGCCCCACTAGCAATTGCAGGTGTCATGGGTGGTATGGGTAGCTCCACACAAGACGATTCAACTCAAATTTTATTAGAGAGTGCATTTTTTGAGCCGGTGTCTATTGCTGGAAAAGCAAGAAATTATGGTTTACATACTGAGTCCTCATTGCGTTTTGAGCGTGGTGTAGATTTTAATATTACTGAGGTTGCAATGGATAGAGCAACGCAGTTAATTGTTGATATTTGCGGTGGTGAAGCCAGTAACATTAATACTTGTGTTGACGAGAGTGCACTGCCAGAACTTGCACCGATCACTATCACTCAAGAAAAAATTCAAAAGATTTTAGGTTTTGAATTAGAAGCGAACTGGATTGAGGAAAAATTCACCAATTTAGATTTTGAAATTAGTAGTAAAACTGATCACTCTTGGACTATTATCCCGCCAAGTTTTCGATTTGATATTCGTATTCCTGCAGACTTAATTGAAGAGTTAGCAAGACTTTATGGTTATGATAAATTGCCTGTACAAAAACTTTCTTTGGATGCTAATATCAATGCAGTCTCAGAATCAATGGTTGATAAATACGACATTGCCCAAGGGTTGGTTAGTCGTGGTTATCAAGAGGTCATTACGTATAGTTTTGTGTCAGAACAGTATCAAGATTTAATCGATCCTGACGCTAAAAAAATTACTTTAAGTAATCCGATTTCTGCTGATATGTCGACCATGCGTTCATCACTTTGGGCGGGATTATTACAAACAGTAGAGTCAAATCAGAGGCGTGGCCACACCAATGCAAGATTTTTTGAAATTGGCCTGTGTTTTAATGGTGTCAAGGCCGATGAACAATCGCAAAAAATTGCCGGCGTAATTACCGGTAATCGCCATGATGACCAGTGGTCGAGTGAAGCACAAGCACTTGATTTTTATGACATTAAGTCTGACGTTGAATCTTTATTGTTATTAACCACTAACGTCTTCACATTTAAAGCCGCAGAGCATCCCGCTTTGCAAAAAGGCCAGACAGCACAAATTTTATTTAACGATCAGTCGGTAGGATGGGTAGGTACATTAGCACCTCATGTACAAAAGCCATTATCACTGTCTAAGTGTTATTTATTTGAACTAGATTTGGCCAGTATACAACAAAGTCATGTGGCTAAATACCAGGCATTTTCTGTTTATCAAAAAGCAACGCGCGACATCGCATTGGTTGTTGATGAAGCTATTCCAGTAAATGATTTAATTGACAGTATTCAAGACTTAAATCAGGCTTATTTAGTGGATGTACATTTGTTTGATGTATACGCGGGTAAAAACATTGAACAAGGCAAAAAGAGTGTTGCACTCAATTTGAGTTACCAGTCGGTTGAAGAAACTTTAAGTGATGATCAAGTTAATACGCAAGTGTCAGAAGTGCTGGCGTTAATGCAGAGTAAATTTTTTGCGGTGCAAAGGTAATGTCAGTTACTAAAAAGGACATTGTTGATGCGTTAGTTGAACGATTAAGTATGAGTCATAATCAGGCACTTGTTGTGACTAATGAATTTTTTGATTCAATAAAGCAAACATTAGCTTTAGGAGAAGACGTTAAGCTCTCTGGATTCGGTAATTTTAATATCAGACAAAAAGCTGCTAGACCGGGAAGAAACCCAAAAACGGGCGAGACGGTTACAATTTCAGCAAGAAAAGTGGTTACTTTTAAGGCAGGACCAAAGCTTAAATCAGAGACTCAAAAAGGCCCTTAGATTATTACTCAGAAATAGCCGACATAAAGCCTTTTAAGATAGGCATAGCTTTATCAACCAGATCTTGGTTTTTTTGCTTATTAACAACCTGATCTTGCAAATTTTTATCAGTGTCTTTTAGTGAAATCTGATAGTCATCGTCAAATTCAAAAGCAATAAAATAAAAACCCTTGCCCTTATCTCTAATTGATTGAACAGAATGAAAATCAGTTTCCCAAGCTAATTCAGCCTGATAAGTTACTGATGAACTCGTATTGTCTTTTTGCACTAGGATAGTAGTAGAGCCAAAATGAAAAATAAAATTATTTGCAGAGCAGTCTGAAGCCGGTTTGATGTTTAATTCTCCACTCTTAAGTGCATCGGCAATTTGCTTTAATTGAGGGCTGGTTAACGCAATGTATTTTGCATCTAAATATGCATTAATGTTTGAATCTGGGTAATTATTTTCCAGAAATTTAATAAGTCTTTTAAGCATTGTACTATTTTTTAGAAAAAGCGATATTATACCTTACAACGGTTTTTCGATACTGTATAAGGGTTAAGACTTGTCTAAAGAGCCTGCATATTTGATTGCATACACATCAAAAATACTGATTGCCATGGCGGCAATAATTGGGCCAATAAACAAGCCTAAAATGCCAAATTGCATAATACCAGCTAAAGTAGATAGCACAGTAATTAGGGTGTGATCCAGCGCACTGGATTGGTTGGAACTTTGTGAGAATTTTTTAATGACCATCGGTCTAATAAAATGATCAATAATAGTACCAATAATGACCGCACCAAAAAATACAATAATCAGAGCATCAGTGGTTTGCCCTTGTGCGTATAAATAAAGACTGAGAGGGAGCCAAATAATCAGACCACCGAGTACTGGGATAAAACTGGCAAGTGCCATGGCGATGCCAAAAAATAACACGGGTAATCCAATCATCATTACACCGATGGAAAAAATTAGACCTTGCAAGATAGCAATAACAAGAACACTGCCTACCAAAGTAATTGATAGACTTGAAAATTGATTGAATAAAATATCATCCAGGTGATTTTCTAAAGGTGATAAATCCTTAAGTCTTTTAACGGTTGATTTCCCATCAATATAAAAATAATAAAGCGAAAAAATAGTAATGATTAGGAAGAATATAAAGTGAGAAGATAGCGACACAATGCTTTTTAAAATCACCACTGAAAAATCTTTAATGTTAATTATAAAATTTTCTAAATTATTGCTCAGTGCAGAATTTAAGGTAACTTTGAGTGAGTCTGACAATGGCAGACCCGTGATTGTTTGTAAGAGTAGTTGATTACTTTGTTCAACTGTAAAATTGGTATTAATATTTTGTATTAAAGCCGATATTTCAAGACCGCTGATCAATAAAATATAGCTCAGTGGCAATATTAATACAACCGTTACTAAGAACGTCATCAGCAGCGCTGAGCTGGAGTTTGATATTTTTTTTTGGAGTTTAATGTATTGAGAAAAAGTTGCAATCGCAATCAGTAGTGCTAAAAATAGTGCCGGGATAAAAGGTGTAAATAGCCAAATTAAACCGGCAATTGCCAAGATTAACAATGTCAGCATAAAGCCATGTTCGTAGGGAATTCTCATAGATTTTCCATTTTAATAACGGTGTAAGCCAATTCTTCATACGGATGAGAAAATTTCATGGCTTTGATTACTGAGTCTAAGTGATCATCCACGCACATCATTTCTACTTTGTATTCTTCGATTCCTTCAAGTTCATCCAAATAGCCAATGGCGGGTTTAGCGTCATTAATCGGTTTAAATTGTCCCATGCCAATGGTTTGCCAAGCGCAATTTTCATAATTGTTAAATTTACCTGCACCTGCATCGAACATTGCATTTTTGACGATCTCTAAATCCGTTTCAGGTACATAAAAACTAATTTGGTACATTAAAATTCACCCTTTAAATAGCGTAAGCGTTCAGATTGATTCATTCGTTCAATGGCGTATCTTAAAGTAGTTCTGGGAAGTTGTGCGTAGTTTTCTCTTAAGAAGACTTTGCAAGCCTTGTTGTTTTTCTTGTAAATCTCTCTAAACATCCAGCCAACAGCCTTATGAATTAGGTCGTGTTTATCATTGAGAAGTGTTTTTCCAATAGTAAAAGTTGGGTTAAATTCCGATTGTTTGATAAAGAAAAAAGTGGCCACAATAGCAATGCGTTTATGCCATAAATTCTCAGAGTGTGATAAATCAAATAATAATCCTAATTTATCTTGGTGATGAAAAATATAATCCCCAACAATATGTGGAGCACTGTAATCCACTAAGTCCCAATTATTAACCGCGTGTAAATTTTGTAAATAATAGTCAAAAACTATTTTTGTGTTGCCGGCTTGGTACTGATTAATTAGAATAATTAACCCGCAAAACCGAACCTCGTGAAGTGCACTATTGATTAATTGGTCGATTTCGTTAAAGGCAATTGATCGATGTTGTTTGGAGATGAGTCTAATCTGTGGTGTACGCACACCGATGAATTGATCGAACTGTGAATACTGTCCTTTACCCGTTTTGAAAAAATATTCATTAATTTTTTTTCGCTCTGGCGTAGCGAAAGATTTAAGCTGTGCAATTACTTCTTGAGCGCTCATCGACTATACTATGGTTTTTAATTAATGATCTAATCATACATGCAAACAGCGTATTTTGCCGGCGGATGTTTCTGGTGTGTTGAGGCAGTATTTCAGCGTATTAAAGGTGTTACACACACTGAATCGGGTTATTGCAATGGCGCTACTCAAAATCCTACTTATCAAGATATTTGCACGGGCGAAACCGGACACGCTGAGGTGGTTAAGATTGAGTTTGACGAAGTGCGAATTACTTTTGATCAATTACTAGAAGTATTTTTTGCCACACACAACGCTACCACACTTAATCAACAGGGTAATGACCGCGGTACGCAATATCGTTCTGCAATTTTTTATGTAAGTGACGAGCAACGGCAAAAATCTCAACAGTTTATTCGAGCTTTAAACAATGGTATTATTACTGAAATAAGCAAGTTAGATGTCTTTTATCCGGCAGAAGGGTATCATCAAAATTACTTTAACGACAATCCAAATCAACCATACTGTCAAATGCTAATTGCGCCAAAATTGGATAAATATTTTTCATCATGAATGACCAAGATCTTTTAAGGTATTCTCGCCAAATCATGTTGCCACAAATTGGCATTGATGGTCAGCAAACCTTGCTTGATTCAACCATGTTACTTATTGGCATGGGCGGTCTTGGCTCTCCAAGTGCATTGTATTTAGCGGCAGCAGGCGTTGGCCATCTTATTATTGCGGATTTTGATAAAGTTGAGATCTCAAATCTGCAACGTCAAATAATTCATCACACCGATGACATTGGTAAATATAAAGTTGATTCTGCAAAAAATAAGATGCTGGCAATTAACCCAGATATTAAAATCACCACGGTTAAAGATTTAAACGATGAAAATTTGAGTTCATGGGTTGAAAAATCCAACGTGGTATTGGATGGTACGGATAATTTTGATACGCGCTTTAAGGTAAATCAAGCTTGTATTGAGCAAAAAATTCCCTTAGTATCGGCAGCAGTGATTCGTTTCGAGGGACAACTTTCAGTTTTTAAAGGTTATGAAGATGCTCAGCCGTGCTATCAATGTTTATATTCTAAAGAGGGTAGTAATGATGAAACCTGCTCCGAGAATGGCATACTTGCGCCAGTAGCTGGTGTAATGGGCTCGCTTCAAGCTTTACAAGCGGTAAAAGTGGTGCTTAATTTAGGCGAGCAATTAATTGGTAAATTAATAATAATAGATGCAATGGATTTAACCTTTAGAAGTATTAAGATTGGCAAAGATGATGCTTGTCCAGTCTGCAATAAAGAATAGGAACAAATATGAAAGCACTAATAAAAAAACACGCAAAAGAAGGTATTTGGCTGGAAGATGTGCCAATGCCAGAAGTGGGCAATAATGACGTTTTGGTGAAAATCAAAAAAACCGCCATTTGTGGTACTGATATTCACATTTACAAGTGGGATGAATGGGCGCAAAAAACCATTCCTGTGCCAATGACTACAGGTCATGAGTTCGCTGGTGAAATTGTTGAACTCGGATCAAATGTAATTGATCTACAAATTGGCGATATTGTTTCAGGTGAAGGACATATTACTTGTGGCCGTTGTCGTAATTGTTTAGCGGGTAGGAAGCACCTATGCCCTAATACCATCGGTATTGGCGTTAATCGTACAGGTTGTTTCGCTGAGTATTTATCAATCCCTGCAGAGAATGTATTTAAACCCTCGCAACAGATTTCAACCGACTTACTCGCTTGTTTTGATCCGTACGGTAATGCTGTACATACTGCATTGTCTTTTAACATGGTAGGTGAAGATGTGCTGATCACTGGTGCTGGCCCAATTGGTATTATGGCAGCAATGGTGGCTATGCATGCCGGTGCACGGAATATTGTGATTACTGATCTTAATCAGTATCGCCTTGATTTAGCTAAAAAAGTTGCACCAAAGGTGATACCAATCAATGTTAGTAAAGATACAATTACTCAAAAGTTTATGCAAGATTTAGGAATTTTTGAAGGTTTTGATGTGGGCTTGGAAATGTCAGGCTCGCCACATGCATTTGGCGACATGCTTAATCTCATGATTAATGGCGGTAATATCGCCATGTTGGCAATTATGCCTTCAGGATCAGGTATTGACTGGGATCAAGTAGTATTTAAAGGGTTAACCATTAAAGGTATTTATGGCCGTGAAATCTTTGAGACTTGGTACAAAGGCTCAATGATGGTACAAAGTGGCTTGCCATTAGAAGATATTATTACTCATCGTTTTCACTATACTGATTTTCAAAAAGGCTTTGACGCAATGCTCTCAGGTGAATCTGGCAAAGTCATACTTAATTGGGAGGATTAGTAATGAGTTTTAAAAGTGCCAAACAAAGTATTGCAAAAGATTTAAAAGAGATTGAAGCAGCAGGATTGTGGAAAACTGAACGCGTGCTCGCAAGCGAGCAGAAAAATGACATCACTCTTGAAGATGGTTCGCAAGTTGTTAATATGTGTGCCAACAATTATTTAGGGTTGGCCAATAATAAAGAAGTTATTCAAGCGGCCAAAGACAGCTTTTCCCAGTGGGGTTTTGGTTTGTCATCTGTGCGTTTTATTTGTGGCACTCAAACTATTCATAAAACTTTAGAACAAAAAGTTAGTGAATTTTTAGGCATGGAAGACACCATTCTTTATGCAGCTTGTTTTGATGCGAATACGGGATTGTTCGAAACTATCTTAACCAATGAAGATGCCATTATTTCTGATGAGCTTAATCATGCTTCTATTATTGATGGTGTGCGTTTGTGTAAAGCTGCACGTTATCGTTATAAAAATAATAATATGGATGATTTACGCGCCAAATTGGTTGAAGCTAAAGAAGCAGGCGCAAGGCGTATCTTGATTACCACTGATGGTGTATTTTCTATGGACGGCACAGTAGCACAGCTTGATAAGATTTGTGACTTAGCCGATGAGTTTGATGCGATGGTACATCATGATGATTGCCATGCAGTTGGCTTTATGGGTAAGACGGGTCGTGGTGTGCATGAGTATTGCAATGTAATGGATAGGGTAGATATTATCACCGGAACATTTGGTAAAGCTTTGGGTGGGGCTTCGGGTGGCTACACCTCAGCACGTAAGGAGATTGTTGATATGCTGCGTCAACGATCGCGCCCATATTTATTCTCAAATACACTTGCACCTTCCATTTGCGCGGCCTCCCTTAAAGTGTTGGACATGTTGTCAAATTCAACCGAGCTTCGTGACAAGCTAGAATCTAATACCCATTACTTTAGAAAAGGTATGCAAGAAGTTGGCTTTGATGTGGATGATGGCGATCATCCTATTGTGCCAGTGATGTTGGGCGATGCTAAAATTGCACAAGAAATGAGTAAGAAATTATTAGAAAAAGGTATTTATGCGATTGGATTTTTCTTTCCAGTAGTACCAAAAGGTAAAGCAAGGATTCGTACTCAAATATCTGCCGCACACACTAAGGATGATTTAGATAAGGCAATTAAAGCTTTTTCCGAGACTTATAAAGAATTATCTGCTTAATTTGGCCAATTCTTAAAATTTCTTAAATTTTACGAATTGGCTTGTGTTGGATGTTAATTTAAGTCTTAAAACACCTATTATTCCTTTAAAAAACAATAGTTTGTGCTACTTTTAGGTGTTTTGGTGTACCTATTGTGATTGATTTGAATAATTTCTTAAATTTTCTTTAAAGATGCGTAAATCTTATGGAATGTGGGTACAATAATATTCAAATACTTGATGACTTGAATGTATAAAAATTTTAGCAAATTAATATGAATACAAAAGAATTAATTAATGATGCAGTATCACTTCCAGTTGAGGAGCGAGTTTTGGTAGTTGATTCATTACTCCGTAGTTTGAATAAGCCAGAGTCAGATATTGATAAAAAATGGGCAGTTGTTGCAAAACAGCGCTTAGCCGATCTTAGGTCTGGATCGGTACAATCCATTCCAGGTAAGGAAGTTTTTGATAGAGTTTGGAATAGATTTGAAGAATGAGCTTTTCGTTTCATCCAGAAGCAGAAATAGAATTTAATAAATCAATAGACTACTACGAAGAGATAGAGTCAGGACTGGGCTATGATTTTGCGTTGGAAGTTTATTCGACAATAAAACGTTCAGTTGAGTTTCCAGATGCGTGGACTGTACTTGAAGGTGAAATTAGGTGCTCTTTAGTAAAACGATTTCCATACGGAATTCTGTACTCAAAAGAACAAAAGGGAATATTCATTGTTGCAGTAATGAACCTTCATCGTCAACCAGAATACTGGAAACATAGGCAGTAAAATGGACAAGCGCCAAACAGCAGTCCAGACAGACAAATACACCTACAGAGTTAGCTATTCAGAAGATGATAAAGAGTATGTTGGATTGTGCGCTGAGTTTCCATCCTTAAGTTGGCTTGACGCATCACGCGATAAAGCTTTTGCTGGTATTCAAACGCTTGTGAGTGAAGTTGTTGAAGATATGCGTAATACTGGCGAGGATATTCCAGAGCCTTTATCTCTTAAAAAATATAGCGGCAAGTTTATGGTGCATATTCCACCATAAGTGCATAGAAATTTATCAATATTGACACATGAAAATAATATTAGTCTGAATAGACTGGCGTCTTCTAAGTTATTTTAGTGAATAATAAATAGTTATGTAAAAAAAGATAAACTATGAAACAGATATCTATTGCAATCGTTGCTGTATTTAGATAATTTCTAATATATGTTTAATGAAAATTAATATTGGAACTATGACTATAACTCCAAAAATCAAGTGTATTCCTTTTCTAAAGCCACCCATTTCTTTATTTTTTACTGCAGACACTACATCAAACAATATAAAGATTGGCAAAGATAGAAGTAATATTGCTGCTAGTATTGCTGAGATTAGTTCCATTCTAAAATTTATCGTTTTATTTTAAGTAAGTTAGCATTTGGCTAGAATTTCTTTTTTGAGGTTGTGGTAAGCCTCATCGCCTTTCAGTATTTTGACAATTTCAAGCGCAAAGCAAACTGCTGTACCCACAGCTTGTGAAGTGATTATTTTCCCATCAATAATGGTGCCGGTATTTTTATCATAGCCATCAAGGCGTATTTTAGTTTCAATTGATGGATAGCAAGTAAAATTATCACTCAAAACACCGGCAGCATCAAGTGCATAGGGCGCAGCACAAATGGCACCAATGTATTTATCACTTTTTTTCATTTGTTTAAGGATAGATTGTACGGTTTTATTACTGGCTAATGATTCAGTACCGCCCCAGCCACCTGGTAATGCAATCATATCTAGCGCATTAACATTGACTTCTTCGATTAAGCAGTCAGTATTAATAGATATATCGTGC
>Ga0209251_1002191_pt1 | contig 13965 bp, 11 predicted proteins | sample SaaInlV_100m_DNA_6_FD_184665 | JGI IMG/M metagenome (GOLD analysis project Ga0209251, IMG submission 184665) | Marine microbial communities from expanding oxygen minimum zones in the Saanich Inlet - Saanich Inlet SI073_LV_10m_DNA (SPAdes) (version 2) | ecosystem: Environmental > Aquatic > Marine... | reverse complement strand
GGATATTTACCTCTATGCACACGAGAAAGGTCTCAAAGGTTGTACGACATTCCGCTTTAACCCAGAGGCGTTCCAGGGCGTTCTTGTTAAAGAAGAAGACCTTGAAAACACCCTATACCAATTCACCCTCGAAGATGGCTCCAAGGTAGAGTTTAAAGGCAACGAAATGATCGATTACGACGGTGAAGAACATACCGCCGCTAATCTGTTTGACGCTTTAAAAGAGGGGTACTACGGCAAATTTTAGCCGTGGAGAGAGACATTAATTATGACAACTAAATTAGATCAAAAAATCGTCGGCTACAAAGTAGTTGATCAGGAAGCAGTGCAGGTTGCAGCGGATGAGGCGGCAGCGACACAAGCGGCAAATAATGTTGTGCAAATGCATGAGTCATTTGAGCGACCCGAGCGCCTTATCGGATCAACCTACAAGATCAAGACACCCATGTCAGAGCACGCCATGTACATCACCATCAATGATGTTCTGCTCAACGAAGGCAACGAGCACGAAGTTCGGCGGCCTTTCGAAGTCTTTATTAACTCCAAAAATATGGAACATTTTCAATGGGTTGTAGCTCTAACGCGGCTTATCTCTGCGGTCTTCCGCAAGGGCGGTGACGCCACCTTTTTGGTTGAAGAGCTAAAAGCCGTATTTGATCCCAAGGGTGGATACTTCAAAAAGGGCGGTGTATTTATGCCCTCCATCGTTGCCGAAATTGGCTATGCCATTGAAGACCATATGAAGCACATTGGTTTAATCGACAGCGGCCTAGACGAGCATCAGAAAAAATTCATCGAAGAAAAACGCAAAGAATTTGAAGGTAATGGGTCTGCAACCCAGGGCTCGGACTCCGAGCTGGATGAAGGCGATGCCAGCTACCCACCCAGTGCGACTCTCTGTGTTAAGTGCAGCACTAAGGCTGTTGTTTTGATGGATGGTTGTATGACTTGTTTGTCTTGTGGTGATTCTAAGTGCGGTTAGATTAGCCGCCTGATTACCCCAAAAAAGGCGCGCACAGCGCCTTTTTTATATCTGCAAATTACGATTTTCTGAGCCTTGTTTGGGTGTTGAGTAGGATTGTTAATTGGTGGGTTTAAACATTTCCGCTACCGCGGCGGTGTTCCTTTTGTGTTGATTGCGGTGTCCATGCCGCCAAGCCTTCGGCCTGCCTAAAGTCTGTCCAAATTTTCCCCAGCCACTGCCTATTGTCGTGGCGCTACGCCCTGTAAATTTGTGAGCACGCAAAGAAAAGAATGCCCTAGGGCAGTAAGATATTTAAAAACCTCTTGAATAGAAGGTTTGGAAGCTAATCCTCCAACTCAATAACCACCGGACAATGATCCGACGGCTTCTCCATCGCTCTAATCTCATGATCAATGGTCACGGAATTCGCCGAGGGTAACAGTGGATCGGTCACCATAATATTGTCGATTCGCAGCCCGCGTTTTGGGTTGTCTTCAAAACCTCGACTGCGATAATCAAACCAGCTCATGGTGTCATCTTTTTCGGGATACAGATATCTGTAGGTATCGGTAAGCCCCCAATTTTGTAGTGCCTGGAACCATTCCCGCTCCTCGGGTAAAAAACTACACTTTCCCGTTTGTAGCCAGCGCTTCTGGTTTTTTTCACCAATGCCGATATCCAAATCCGTTGGTGAGATATTTACATCGCCCATCACAATGACCTGATCATCTGGCGAGTGTTTGGTTTTTAGATGCTCAAGCAGATCGGCATAGAATTTTCTTTTGTATGGGAATTTGACCGGATGGTCGCGGCCCTCGCCTTGAGGGAAATAGCCGTTGTAGATAGTCAGGTTTCCGCCCTTGTAGGGTACGTCGATAGCGACCAGGCGCTTTTGCGCTTCCTCGGTGTCGTGGGGGTAGCCTTTCTGTGGATTGGCCAATCCGAGGCGTGACATGAGTGCCACGCCGTAGTGACCTTTTTGACCATGATAGAGGGTTTCATAACCGAGATCGTTGGGGATATCGATGGGAAACATATCATCGTGAACTTTAGTTTCCTGCAGACCGATAACGTCAGGCTGATACTTTTCGACGATGGCGGCCAACTGGTGAGGTCGCGCCCGCATGCCGTTTATATTAAAGCTAATCACTTTCATTTCTGATGACTCTCACTTGTGCTGATGGCTCTCATGGCTGATGGCTCTCAATTGCGCTGATGGCTCTCATTCCGGCTGATGGCTCTCATTCCGATTGCCGTTTGTTCCAATAAGGGCGTCGATTCTACAGAAAAATTCTGCAGGCGGATGATTTTGGCGGACAAGAAAAAGGGGCCTATTGGCCCCTTTTTTGCTTTTTCATCTAGCTGGCTTTAGCCAGTTCCCAGATAAGGGATCAAGCGACCAAAGATAATCACACCGGTCCAAAGCGCCAAAGAACTCGCGCCAACAATGCGCGCGATTTGAGGAGGATTACCATGTGGATCCCACTCGCCCCAAGTAGGCTGAAGCTTAAAGGTGAAGTACAAAGCGTTCGCTCCGGCCAACAATATCAATACCATTTTGATCTGGAAGCTGATATTCGGCACATAGCGGAATGAATCACCACAGAAAAACATAATTCCTGTAATCAGGTTTAGAACAAACCCGACGATGGCGATGTTGATCAGTACGTGTGTTGCCTGAATGGGCATTTGTTTGAAAAAGCCCATTAAGCGCAAATCTGTAGTTGCGATTGCGCCAAACAGAATGGTCATGCCAAAGAAGTGAATCGTTTCACAGATGGGCCAAGTCCAGGCCCAGCCGTACATCAGGCTGGCAACCCAGGAGTTTGAAAGAAATGTCATAAATGCTTCCATTACCAAGCTCCTTTAAATGTATGCGATGAAGCGACCGCCGATCATGCCGACCGACCACGCTACGAGTGAGATAATTGCAAAAGTTTTCAAATTTTGCGGTGCTTCGCTTGCAGAATCCAAGCCGTCACCAGATTTTTTGAATTCTTTCTGCATCAAAACCATCATTACCACACCAATCACGATGCCCGTGATTTTGAGCAAAAACGGAACACTGGTTACATACCAGGAAGCTTGCAGAGTAAAGAGGGCAAGGCCGGATACCGTGTTGATAGCAAAACCAAACCAGGCAAAGGGGAATAGCCGACTTACTGAACCTATGGATACGCCCTGCATAACGCCGAGAAACCTAATGCTCATAATAAATACGAGACCAACTACAATTGCCAACCCCACCGAATGAATGGTCAGCATAATTGGGTAACCCCAAAGAGATGCGCCGACCCAATTCGCCAACGAAGTTGACTCAAGCCAATATAAAAAACCCATAGGTATAAACCCCTGAATGATTGAAGAAAGACTGCCGGTTTAGAATTGTTATCTTTGTTTCACACCAACAGCGCTGCGAATCATGCCAAAATCGATGCGCACAAGCAATGCAATATCAGGCTGCCTGGTGAATTGGTTTGATTCAGATCAATTGCCGCCCTGAGTGAATAAATAGCCTGACAAAAGGGCATAGCAAAACAGCGCGGCAAAGTAGTTTGCAGCAACTAAGCTTGTTAGCCAGCTTTGCCCTGATTAGCCACTTCTGCCATCAGTTTTTCTAGCTGCTCCGGTTCGCACAGATATTTTTTGTCTATTGGTCGCAGGTTGTCGTCCAGCTCATAGGCAATGGGCAATCCAGTGGGAATATTTAGCTTGAGGATGTCCTCATCGCTTATATCGTCCAGATATTTGATTAAAGCTCTAAGACTGTTGCCGTGCGCGGCTACCAAGATAGTCTTGCCGCTGCGAAGATCTGGAACAATTTGATCATGCCAGCAGGGTAGGACACGTTCGACGGTATCTTTCAGACATTCAGATCGCGGTATGGCGAGAGGGTCCATTTCCGGGTATCGGTCCAGATAGGCTTGATGCCGCGGGTCGTCATTTTCTAAAGCCGGTGGTGGCACGTCGTAACTGCGGCGCCAGATAAGTACCTGCTCTTCACCATGCTCCGCTGCAGTTTCTGCCTTATTCAGCCCCTGAAGTGCACCGTAGTGACGCTCGTTGAGCCGCCATTGGCGATGCACGGGTACCTGCATCAGATCCATTTGATCCAGAACTATCCAGAGCGTGCGAATGGCTCGCTTCAGAACCGAGGTATAACAGACATCAAATCGGTAACCCTCTGCCAACAGCCGCTTGCCTGCATCGGTTGCTTCCTTTGTACCCTGTTCGGTCAGGTCAACGTCATACCAACCGGTAAACCGGTTTTCCAGATTCCATTGGCTCTGTCCGTGACGAATAAGTACAAGTTTTGGCAAGGTTGAATCCTGATCTGCGAATAAGGCAGGCGCATTTTACAGGCGAGCGTCCCGCTATGCGAGAGCGCCTCTATAAGATTGGATAAAAGATTGGGATATTTTGTGGAGCTGAGTCGAGATTTATAAAGAAGAAGTTGTGGCTACACTCTTTTTACCATTCAGCAGATCCAACAGATCGGCAAATATATTTGCGGTCTCGTTCAGAAGCGTCTCGGCAAGATCGGGTTCGTTGCTGTCCTCTTCCTCATCTTCGGTGATTATTTCCTCGCTGACGGCAACAGCTTCTTGATCTGCTACTGGCGCTTCCTCGGAATCTGCCGCTATATCCGTATCTTCAGGATCTTCCAAGGGAATACCCTTGGCGATCTTCCAGCTGGTTAACAGCTGTTCGTCGAGATCATCCCAGTAGTCCCGATCCGTTTCGCGCTCAACGAGGTTTAATGAAATGGTTTCGCGTTCGCGGCGTTCCTCGGTTGCTGAAATAACTCCCATCAGATAGACCAAATCTGCGTCTGTGTTCAAACGCTCCTGATGCAGGGCAACTAATTGAGGGTAGTAGGGTGAATAATCTTCATAGGAGCGATGCGGAATGCCGCCAATCTCGTCACCAGCCAGTGGGTTGTCGTAGGAGCTCTCACCGATTACATCTTCATCAAAGAAATTGGGCAGGAATATGTCCGGTACAACACCATTGTGTTGGGTGCTCTCACCGGTAATTCGATAGAACTTCGACTCGGTCAGTTTCAGTTGTCCTTCCGGCAAATCCATCACCGTCTGCACAGTGCCTTTACCAAAGGTTCTTGAACCGATGATTACGCCGCGGTTGTAATCCTGGATAGCGCCGGCAAAGATTTCCGATGCCGATGCACTGAGTCGATCAATCAACACCATAAGTGGGCCGGTATATTCCTGACGGCTACGGGCGCGTTGGTCGCGATAGACGTTATTAGCCGAGTCCCGAATTTGCACCACGGGACCCGGATCAACAAACAGGTCAGTTAGTGTGGCGGACTCCAGCAATGAACCACCGCCATTACCGCGCAAGTCGATAATTACGGCATCAACGCCTTGCTCCTGAAAGTCGCGCAATATCTTGCGGGTATCGTTCGTAGTACTGCGGTAGTCAGGGTCTCGATTGCGCAGGGCTTCAAAATCCAAATAGAAAGAGGGAATGTCGATAACGCCAATGGAGTACTGATCGACGCCGGTATCTACTTCAATGATTTCGCCCTTGGCAGCCTGCTCTTCAAGTTTTACTTCGTCGCGCACGATAGTAACGATCTTGCGTTCTTCACTCTGCACATCAGCATCGGCGGGAATAACTTTCAGGCGCACGGTTGAACCCTTTTCGCCGCGAATACGATCCACTACCTCATTGAGGCGCCAGCCGACGATATCGATAAATTCACATTCCGAACCTTCACCAATTTCGACAATACGGTCTGCCGCAGCTAACTCACCATCGAGATCGGCAGGGCCGCCCGGGATCAGTCTGACAACCTTGGTAAATTCATCTTCAGTGGTTAATTCGGCACCAATACCCTGTAGAGAAAGGGACATATTGATATTAAATTCTTCCGATTCGCGCGGTGAAAAATAATCGGTATGCGGGTCGTAAAGTCGAGCCAGGGCATTGAAATAATAGGCCGCAACATTGCGCGCGTTTTGCTGATTCAAGCTGTTGCGCTGTGTGTGGTAGCGGCGGATTAAAGCTTCGCGAGCTTCTTCATCCTCTTGATCGCTTAACTCCAGATTGAGCATGCCGAGGGTCAGGGTTTGCTCCCACAGCAGATCGGCGGCCTGCTGGTTTTCTGGCCAATCAAGTTCGTCCCGATCAATGGGTAGGGTCGCATCAGTGCTGTAATCAAACTGGTATTCGGAATTTTCAAGCTTTGCCAAAAGCGCTTCGATTTGTTCGAGTGCGCGTCCGCGGAATCGATCATAGATTTCTTTGGCGGCGGTCAGATCACCGGCTTCGGCCATGTCGTCCAGTTCGGTGGCATATTTTTGTCTGAATTCGCGTACGTCAGATTGCAAAAGATAAGCGTGTGAGGGATCCAGCGACTCCAGATATTTTTGCAGCCATTGCTCAGACAGCTCATCGTCAACGGATATATCGGCAAAATGTTGGGTGCCCAATACTTCCAGCATGGCGCGCTGAGTGACGCTCTGATTGCGGTCAAACTCGATAGGCTGAATTTCAGTTATGGCTGTTTCAGGCGGCGCTGGGCAATCCTCCGCGGCAAAAAGCGCGAGAGGAAAAAGCAACAAGGAGCCTAACAAAAGACTGCGGGTATCAATTAAAGGAGTCATCAAAATCCGTACTTTGTTCATATAATCGGTCTGACACAATGTAGCGATGAGAGTTCGCTAGTGCAAATAAGGAATTGTTAAGGAAGATTTGGTTTGTCCAGAAATTAATCAGATTCCCAGAAAATACGGGCGATGGCGACGCCAATGCTCACATAGTGATCAGTTTCGTAGAGAGGACTATTGTTGTTTTTCGCGCCGGAAAGATTGTCGTAACGCACATAACCCTTTAACCACCAATTGTTAATGCGACGATCCAGCCCAAATTTCACAAAGGCGCCGCTATAACCAGCCTCTGCTTGGTATTCGGGTCGCGATACAGTGGCATCGGCAGCCGGTACACCATAGAGATACTGATGATAGTCGGCATCGCCGTATAAAAAGCCAGCATCAAACTTAAAGTTCGTCGCTTGCCACAGGTCAGGCCAAAGTTCCGGATGTTTATAAGTAACCTTCGGATTGGCCAGCCAACCCTCTTGGCGAATATTGGGTACATCAACCGCAAATACCCCGCGGATAGGAAACCGAACCAGCCATCCCTGATCCAGGTTGTCTCCTGTGAGATTGATCTCGAGCGATGGACCCAGCTCAAAAGTGGGGTCGAGGGTGTCCATGCCGACTCGCAAGGGATTGTTTTTACTGTCTTCGGTATAAGAAGCATCCGCGCTTACTGCCAGCTCAATATTATCCGACGAAAAAAGTTTGCCCTTGGCCGTATCGCGGTCGAGTTCAATAAACTTGCCTCGATATACTATATAAGGAAAGGGCAGGGCATTGGTTTGATGCTCGCTAGAGCCGCGGTAATCGCGAAGTGATTGAGCTGCGATGCCCAGACCCAACTCGATTTTGGGTTTGGTTGGTTCATCCTGCGCTGTGGCTGTTCCGCAAATTAAAAGCGAGAAGAGGGCAGCGTTAAAAAAGAGTTTGAATAAGTTTTTGATAACTACTTCCGTGAAGTCGGGGGTTGGCAATTATTCGTTATTAACTAGTGCGAGGCAATCCATTCCATTCATCCTTCCACACCACCCAACTCGCAATAGCACGGCTAACTAGCTTAATATTCACCCCTTCCCAAATACCTGACCTCAATCCACCCTCGATGCCAATACCTCGCCCTTCATTCACATCTCTAGTAGCGCTTATTTGCCTGACAGCTTTTCCGATGTCAGAGGCGTGGGCCGATTTCAACTACAAGTTCCACTGGGGGCGCATACCCGTCGCAGAATTCAATTTGGCTCTACCCACAGAGGATTCACAAACCATAAAGGTAGAGGGTGAAACCGTTGGGCTCATAGGCAGAATCTTCCGCTACGACGGCGCTATTGAATCGGACTACTCCGATATGAACAGCGTTCTTTTCAGTGTCAGCGGCGAAGACAATGGTTTTTCCGAATACCGAACCATCCAGTTCTACCCGGACAAATCCGCACATATCGTCAATTTCCTCGATGACGAACAAGACCAGCCACCTAAAGAACTAGTCGAGTCTATGGGTATCACCGTAGATCCCTTGCGCGTGGTGCTATCTCTACTTAAAAGCACAGACGCAGAAGAGTGCCAAGGCGAGTTCTCCGTCTTTGACGGCAAGCGCCACTATCTATTAAACCTCACCACAGCTGGGGCTGAAGAGTTAGAAGCCGATAGAAGCTGGGCCTATTCAGGCCCAACCATCCGCTGCGAATTGACCGTCAACTATCTCGAATCCACCACAGGCGAAGAGCAAAATCCATGGTACAGAGAAGATTCGGAACAGAGATCAATATGGCTCGCCGAACTTGAAGGGCAACTTGTGCCAGTGCGGGTTTCCATGCCCGGGCCAATCGGAAAAGTTACCGGAAGATTGATATCGGAATAGGTATCAGTCACATGGGTCTAGAAACAATGATAAAGATGACTTATAGTTCCTTGTATACATTGATTTTTGTGAGGTGCTTCACAAAATCGGTTTTATTAGGTAATATTTTTGCCGTTCATAAGACCAAACGCATTAAATAAGGTGCGTTTCGCAACAAAAATACATAATTTATATTTAATTTATACTTACTTTATGTTTGTAGTCGCTTTATAATCGCGGCTCGGACACGGCTTGCAGTACGGACTAAACAGGATTAACCAATGCAGACTTTCACTAAAAAATTAGTATCTACCGTTGGAGCAATTGCTCTCGCTCTTTCTATGTCAACCGGTGCACAGGCTCAGGCCGGTGGGTTTGCCGCTTGGATTCAAGCCGCTTCCGCTGCTCAGCTAGCTGCATTAGGTATCGTATCCTTTGTTGTTGTTGGATCAGTTGTTGAAGTAACTAAGGGTGATGACACTGTTATCGAAATCCCTGGAGATGGTCCAGCACCAGCTACTGGGAATCCATCGTCAGGTACTTAAACTCGGTAGTTAATACATTATAAAAAAGGCGGCTTTGCCGCCTTTTTTTATGCAACAATTTCCTTACCAATATCTCCGAACATCAGGCGCCTGAGAACATTGAAAAATCTATTGTTTGTTTTGTTGTTGTGGGCAACGTCGGCCACAGCTGCTGATTTGGGCACGACAGGCCTAATTGATACACCAACCGCAAGAATGCGACCCGATGGTGAATTTGCGGCCGCTATCAGCAGACAGCCAGTAGTAGATGTCTATTCCATCAACTATCAAGCCACACCTTGGCTGGAAACGACTTTCCGTTATTCCGCTTTTGAGGATGGTCTATACGACCGTTCCTACGAAGTAAAACTTCGATTATTAAAAGAAAGCCAATGGAAACCAGAGGTTGCTATTGGCGTGCGTGATCTTCTCGGAACCGGAGTTTTTGGTTCTGAATATCTGGTGGCAAATAAAACTTTAGGTGCCTTTGATATCTCCTTGGGGTTGGGCTGGGGACGTCTTGCCGAGCGCGCTGCTTTCTCGAATCCACTAGCGGAGTTGTCCGATCAATTTGCAGAACGCGATGCTGAGGTCGGCTTGGGCGGTGAGGTCCAATTGGATTCATTCTTTTCCGGTTCAGATGTGGGTCTATTTGGCGGTGTAGCTTACGACCTGGATGAACACAATTTACGACTTCTGGTTGAATACAACTCGGATGCCTACAAGCGAGAAGTTTCTCTTGGTACCGTCGAAGATCCCTCACCCATCAGTTACGGCCTCGAATGGAGCGGCATTGACAACATCACTCTTGGCCTAAGCCATCAATTTGGTGAGCAATGGGCTTTTAGTCTTTCCTCCAGCTTGGATTCATTGCAGCTTCCGGATAAAAAACCTCCCTCTCCCTATGTATCCTCAATGGATTATTTTGAGGCGGGTATTGAATCGGAAGTCTACGATTTTAGTTCCTGGTATGACCGGCTTCTTTACGATATGCGCTCCTCCGGGCTAAATCTGCATGAAGCTTCGACCAATACAGCAGGCACCGAAGCGACTCTTGTAATAGAAAACCGTCAATACGCCATGGCGGCAGACGCTATACAGCGCGCGCTAACACTGGCTGAACTGCACCTGCCAGCCTCAGTTGGCAATCTAAATTTGGTTTTGCAAGAAAGCGGTATTCGCCCCATCACCATTAATTATCGACGTGCTGAATCAGATGCGACTTGGGTAGACAGCACTGGCAACTCCATTAATATTCTCAGTGGTAGAGAGCTCGCCAATCCAGATGAAAAAACCGCAGTTGAGATTGGAAGAGTTTCGGTTAGCGCTGGGCTGGGAACCCGCTTTCAGTTCTTCGATCCTGACGATCCACTTCGATATCAGTTACTGCTGCGCTTGGGTGCGAGTGCGCCTCTTGGGGCCGGTTGGATTGCCAAGGCTTCCTATGCTCTAGATATTGATAATAATTTTGATGAAATTGTTAGAACATCCGATTCGGTTTTGCCTCATGTTCGCTCTGACTCAGGACTGTACTTGCAGGAGGGTGCTTCCGGACTGGAGGCCTTCTATATAGAGAAAAAAGATAATTTGGCCAGTGATGTCTATTATCGGCTATACGCTGGCGTGTTGGAGGATATGTATAGCGGCGTCGGCGGCGAATTGCTAATCCAGCCCTTCCGCTCGCGGCTGGCATGGGGCTTTAGTGCCAATTGGGTAAAACAGCGCGACTACGACAAGTCTTTCAGTCATCTCGACTACGATACGGTCACCGCCTTCGCCAGTCTTTACTGGGCCATGCCTTGGTACAACTACGATATTGCGGTGCACGCCGGTCAATATCTGGCTAAAGACATCGGAGTGACTTTCGATATTAGGCGGACTTTGGATAACGGTTGGCAAGTTGGTGCTTGGGCAACCCTTACGGATGTGCCCTTCGAGGAATTTGGCGAAGGCAGTTTTGATAAGGGATTGTATTTCCGAATACCTCTGCAAAATCTTTTTGGCATTAATACCCGTTTATCCAGTGCAACTGCGCTTAGATCCATTCAACGAGATGGTGGGCAGCGATTAGAGGCCTTTAGCGGTAATCTTTGGTATGACCTGCGCAGCACAAGGTATGATGCAATCGACAACCACCGCGATAGAATGGTGCCCTAAATTGCTAGTTTCTATAGTTCGAAAGCCATGAATTCAAAAACCATGCCTAAAAAAAACAATCTCATAGGATCAATGCGATCCAGCTTAGCAAGGCCGAAGTCGTTATGGCGGGTTTTAACTCTGCTGAGTTTAATACCCTTAACAAGCTGTTCAGTACAGTTTCGTCAGCTGGATATGCTGAACCAGATTCGCGAAGCGAATACAGATCCATTAGAAGGCTTAGCCTGGAATATGGATTGGAATGGCGAATCCTACACACTCTATGCCGCTACAGAGGGCGATGAAACTCTGTTTGGCGGGTACGGGGATTTATTGCTCGGGTTCGATGGTTATGATTTGACCGATGTTATCGGTTTCTTGCCAAACGACGATATTGGTCGGGTTGAGCTTCAAGAAAATGATCTGGTCTATTTTGTAAATGATCAATTCCTGTCCAGACATATTTGCCAGCCCTGGGATATGCGGCAACTTGCAGATGGCAGCATAAAATTTACCCGCTCCTGTGAAGATGAAGAAAGTAGATTGCGCAGCGAGCAAGGAAGGAGCAGCGAGCCGTACCAAAACCAGTTTGATATCAGTCCGGATGGAGAGCTTTCCCGAATGCACTTCCTGTTGCATCCAGACTACCCTGCCATGACAATGACGCCCCTCGAAGACCCAAGTTAAGTGATGTTCAAAATGCTGGAAAAACCTTTTCAAAAGACAGCACTTTCACGATGGCTGTTTTTGGCCGTAATTGTAGGATCTGCATCCTACGCTGCCGCTCAGTCACTCAATAATATTTCTGCCGAGCAGATTGCTCAGTTTGGAGCATTACCGCCAGCGCTGCAGCAGCAATTGGCAAGCCAGTTGGGTGTTGATTTGGCCACGCTTCAGGCCCTTTCGGCAGGTGATTCAGTTTCCGATCTGTCCGGTAGTGTGGGAGCTCCCGGAGTTCCACTAGAGCAGGCTGAACCCGAAATGCCCACGGAATTCGCCGAGCTAAGTCGGGAGATTGTTGAAGAGGAAGCTCCCGAACTTGTCCGCTACGGCCTGACTTTGTTTGATAGAGAGGTTTCTACATTTGCCCCGGTAGATGACGCGCCGGTGCCCAGCGACTACATTATTGGTCCTGGAGATTCCTTTAATATTCTTCTGTTCGGCACGGAAAACCAGTATCTGGATTTAACGGTCGATAGAGAAGGGGTGATTAACTTCCCTCGCTTGGGTGTTATTTCAGTGTCCGGTTTGGACTTCTCTGAAGCCAAGCGTCTAATTGAGACCCGCGTAGATCAACAGCTTATTGGCGCAGAAGCGGTAGTCAGTGCTGGCCGATTGCGGGCCATAAATGTGTTTATGGCTGGCGAAGTAAAAACTCCCGGTGCCTATTCCGTTTCCGGTCTTACCACAGTGACTCAGGCTCTTTTTGTTGCTGGGGGTGTTAGCAATATAGGTAGCCTTCGCGATATTCGGGTATTGCGAAATAACGAGGTTGTCTCCAGTTTTGATGCCTATGACTTGCTGTTAAGTGGTGATGCCTCTGGCGATATTCGCCTGCAATCTGGGGATGTGATTTTTGTACCACCGGTTGCTATTACTGCCTCGATTGATGGTGCGGTTCGCAGACCGGCTATTTATGAGTTGATACCTGGGCAAACTGTCGGAGATCTTGTGGCGATGGCGGGTAGCTACGATACCAGCGCCTATATCAAGATGGTGCCGCTGGAGCGATTTGACCGCAATAAAGCCTTGCCCGAACTGTTGAATTTGGACTTAACTGATTCTTCTGACAGCACAATGGAGCTGGTTGATGGTGATTACCTAAAGGTACCGCTGTCGGGAGAATTGTTTTCCAATAGTATTCAGATAAAAGGAGCAGTAGTTAGGCCTGGAATATATGCCTACGAAGAGGGAATGCATTTATCGGACCTGCTGCCCAGTATTGACTCACATTTAAACTTTGATGCGGATCTCGATTATGCCTTGATCGTTTCTATCAAGAATGAACGTCTGGATATCGAGGTCACCACTGTCGATTTGGGACAGGCCATTGCTAATCCTGGATCTGAGTTTGATCCCCTATTGCGCTCGAGAGATGAGATTCTGGTCTTTGATTTGCCGGAGGTTTCTGAAGAAACCTCCGCAGGCTTGCAGTCGAACTTTTCCGACCAAGGCGACGAGGAGCGAGCAGCAGTAGCGATAGCAGGAAACACTGCGGCGGCAGCGGAGCAAATTCAAAGCCAGTCCAATCGCAGAGAGTTGCTGGCGCCAGTAATTACCAAGCTTAGATTACAATCCAGAGAAAACGAACCAGTTCAGATTGTTTCGGTGAGTGGTGCGGTTAAAGCGCCCGGAGAATATCCACTAAAACAAGGCGACAGGCTTTCGATACTGCTCAGCGCTGCTGGTGGTTTAACAGATGACGCCTATTTAAACGAAGCTGAATTAAGGAGCCTGATCGTTGATCAAAGCGGTTTTGTTGATGCCGAAGTTGTAAGTATTGATCTAGCGCAGAGGCTTACTGACGAACGACATAACCCTATTCTAAAAAGCCGGGACCACGTTTTTGTGCGCACTATTCCCGATTGGACACAAAATCGAAGCGTTACTATTTCAGGCGAGGTGCGTTTTCCTGGCGAATACCAAATTGGCCCAAGAGAATCCATTCGCGATGTAATTCTCCGAGCAGGTGGGCTTACCGATTTTGGTTTTGCAGGAGGAGCCGTCTTTACTCGAGAAAGTGCACGTCAACAACAGCGTGATCAATTGCTGGAATATGTTAATGATATTCGAGAAACGGTTGCCGCTAAGTCTCTCACTCTAGAAGATCAGAATATTGAACTGGTAACAGTGGAAAGCATAATCGAATTACTGACC
>Ga0209251_1002186_pt1 | contig 14009 bp, 8 predicted proteins | sample SaaInlV_100m_DNA_6_FD_184665 | JGI IMG/M metagenome (GOLD analysis project Ga0209251, IMG submission 184665) | Marine microbial communities from expanding oxygen minimum zones in the Saanich Inlet - Saanich Inlet SI073_LV_10m_DNA (SPAdes) (version 2) | ecosystem: Environmental > Aquatic > Marine... | reverse complement strand
GCGAGACGCGAGACGCGATCGGTTGCGCGATAAACAAACCGCCGCGGATAGAGCTACTCGCCACGAGGGAGGCTACTCGCCACCGCGCCTACTCCAGCCTGAGCCCCTCCCCCCTCGCCCACTCGAGCATCGGCTCGGCCACGGCGTCGGCGTCCGTCGCGTTCGGGCTTTGCCGCAGCATCGTCACCACGTCCCGCAAAATCTCCGCCTGCTCTTTCCCCGCCAGCACGTTCGCGAAGACACCCACCGCGGCGCCCCTCTTGCCCTCCCAGAACGCGTCCGTGTCCTCCAGACGCTCGAGCTCGTCGAACGCGCGCATCGCCACGTAGTACTCGCCAATCTCGTAGCACGCGTCCGCCACCACTCTTAACAGCGCGGCGAGGCTCTCCGCGGCGCGCTCGGCGGCGCCGTCCTCCGCGTCGTCGTCGCCCGCCGCGGCGGTTTCCTCGCACAGAGCCCACGCGCTCGCCGCCTTGCCGTTGCGCACGAAACACTTGGCGAGCCATGTTTTGTACGGGAGCTCTTCCCGGTAGGCGCCGTTCGAGACGCGCGACAGCTCCTCCTCGCCCGCGCGCCAGTCGCCGCTCGCCGCCGCGCACATCCCGAAGTTCCAGTGGAAGTCGTCGTCGTCCTTGGAGAACTCGGCGACGCTCTTCAGGTACACCAGCGCGTCCTCGTGCTGGTCCAGCAGGTGGAAGCAACTCGCCATGCTCTGCCTGCCCGGGATGGTGTCGCACTCGCTCGCGGAGCTGCCCACGATCTGAAAGCACTGCTGCGCTAACTTTAAGTGCTCCCGCGCGGAGGAACTCGTCGTCGAGTCACCCGCGGTTTGCCCGACGCTCGCGTGCGTGACGCCTTTCAAAACGTACTCGTGCGGCGTCGCGGGCTCGAGGTTTTCCACGAGCGCGAGCGCCTCGTACGGCTCGCCCGTGTTCAAGTAGTGGATCACCAAGTTGAGACGCGCCTCGGGAGGCACGTCTCCGTTGACCATCAGCGGCTTGAACACGCGCACGGCGCCGTCGCCGTCGCGGAACACCGCGCGGTTGTGACGCACCAAGTCGTTCGCATCCTCCGGCGACGAGGAAGCGTCGCGAGCGTTCTCGTCGTCGCGTGTAAGCGTCGCGAGCTCGAGCTCGGCTGCGGCGCCGTCGCGCAGCTTGAGCGTGTTGCACGCCTTGAGGTTCACCGCGACCGGGCTTCGCGGGTGCTCGTTGAGATACGCCTCTAAAAGCTCGCACGACACGTCGAAGTACTCCAGCTTGTGGTAACACAGCGCGACGTACACGTTGAGCGCGACTTTTTCGCGATCGTCCAGCAAAAGCCGCTTGTAGATGTCGACGGCTTCCTGGTGATGGCCGCGCTGGCAGTGGACGGACGCCAAGCTCAGCTGGTCCTCCACGCTGTCGCTGAGCTGAGCGTGGTAACGCATCAGCAACGCCTCGTCGCCCTTCTTGTGCGCGCAGTGGAACAGAACACGCGTGCGCAGTTTCGTGTCCGGGCCTTTCTCCGCCTCCGCCGCGGCGTCGTCGTGCCGCCCGAGGTAAAAGAGGCACGCCGCGGCGAAGACGTGGTGCGTGGGGTCGGGGTCGGGCTCACGAAGGAGCGCGCGGTACAGCTCGAGGGCCTTGTGTGGGTTTCCCGCGTGGAAGTGCGCGTACGCGAGCCACTCCAGCGTCGTGGACGAGCTTCCTTCGCCGTCCGGTCCGGGGAACGACCTCCTGTGCTCGAGCAGGGTCGTCGCACCCGCCCAGTCGCGTCGCTGGAGGAAATCCTCGAGATCCTCCGTCTTCGCCGGGCCCGCGCCGTCCTTCGCGGGACGGGACGAGACGCCGCGGGACCGACCGGTCATCATCATGGTGGCTGCGAGGCCGCCGCGAGCGCGCGTGGGTCCCGACGCCCGCGCGCCGTGCCTTCTGACGCGGGGGGGAGACGCGTCGACGCTGGTCAACGAGAGCGACCGTTTCCAACGTCTTTCGAGATCGGGGCATCGCGCAATGGTCGCGCAGTTTCGTCGGCGCGCAGCGCGCCGGATCCGCCAAGGGCCCAAGGCGCGAGTGTCGACAGAAATCGCCCCCGTCGAGACCTGCAGGTAGCTTGCAGCCCTGTTCGGCGCACACGGCGCCCGCGCAGGTTCGCCACGCGCCGTCGCGGATGAGACGGTCGGCTCGCGTGCAGGCTCAGTCACCGAAACCCGCGGCGAAGTCCTCCACGCGCGCGCCTCGCCGCCCTCGTCGCGATTCGGCCATTGCCGAGCCCGACGATTCGCAGACGCTCTCGTTCCTCTCCGCGTTCGGCGCGGTCCTCGTCGCGCCCGCCGCCGCGCTCGCCGCCGCGACGCACAGGTCGATGATATCCGGCGGCGCGCCCATGTTCGACGCCGCGGACCGGTACGCGCTGCTCCTCTCCCTGCTCGCCGGGCTCGCGACGACCGTCGGCGGGCTGATCGCTGTGTGGCGCAAGCCGGATCAGAAGCTGCTGGCGTTCCTGCTCGGCACCGCCGTCGGCGTCATGGCCACGCTCTCCGTCGTCGAGCTCTACGTCAAGAACGTGCTCGAGAACGGGTTCGTGGGGATCACGCTCGCGACGGCGTGCGGCGCGATGGTGTACGTGGTGGTGGAGCCGCTGCTCCCCAAGGCGGAGGTGCTCGAGGCGCGCGGAGCTCTCGCCGACGCCGTCGGGACGGCGGGTCTGGGTGGACGAACCGCGACGGATGGCGATCCCGAATCAACCGTCGAAAAACACTTGTCTTCGAAGATGTCCAAGGCGCGCTTAATGCGGCTCGGGCTCCTGATGGCCATCACCATGACGCTGCACAACCTGCCGGAAGGGTTCGCGGTGGCCTTCTCCTCGTACACGTCGGTCGGCCCGGTGATGGCGGCGGCTATCGGCGTGCACAACGTCCCGGAGGGGATCATCGTCGCCGCGCCGGTGTTTGCGGCGACGGGATCGCGAAAAAGAGCGCTCGCCATGGCCACAGTCTCCGGCCTCTCCGAGCCCGCGGGCGCGCTTTTGGCGCTGTGCTTCATCAAGCCGTACCTCACACCTATCCTGCTGCAGTACCTGCTCGCCTCGACCGGAGGGATGATGAGCGCGGTGTGTTTAATAGAGCTCCTGCCGGAGGGGAGGAAGTGCCGCGAAAACGGAGCATTAGCGCGGGGGGTCCTCGTCGGGACGGCGGTGATGCTCGGAACGCTCTACGTCGGCGTCTAGTCTTAAAAAAGAGTGAGTCGGAAGTAGTCTTAAAGAGCGCGACGACCACGACGACAAAAGCGCGTCGTGGGTAGACCGTGCTTCTGTTAAATACCCATCTATCGTAGCCACCTTTAGGCTCTAACACGTATGTGTTAATAGTATCAGAGCCGAGATCTCCGCTCCCGACGTTCGCTCACCCGAGCCAGTCCTCGCCTCCTCCCCCCCCGGCTTCGAGGTCGAGCGCTCGGAACTTGAACGCCGCCTTGCGCCACGCGCGTTGCGTGGTCGGGCTCGCCGCGTCGACGTCCTGCTGCGTGGTGAAGCCCAGCTCGGGCTTGGTCTGCGCCTCCACCTTGAAGCGCTCGACGTGCAGCTCGGGAACGCCGCGAGCCGCCATCTCCGCGAGCTTGAGCTCGAGCTTACAAACGCGAGCAAAACGAGCGCCAGACGGAAAAGTCTTTTCCAAAACCAAACGCGCGCGATTCTCCTCGGCGTTTTCGGCGCCGCCGATGCGCGCCATGTGCTTGAGCGTCTCGGCGCGACCGGAAGTCATCACGACGTTGTCCCGGTGCGAGGATGCCGCGAGCGCGCGCTCGATCACGCGCGAGCCGTCCACGCCGACGCGGCGTCTGTGCTCGGCGACGCGGCGCGCCGCGGCGAGGGAAGAGACGTCGCTTCCTTCGTCGCCGTCGGCTTGGTCGCCGCCGTCCGTCTCGAAGGTTCCGTCGCGCTCCGCGCGCTCTTCGCGCCGCAGGCGCGCGAGGGACTCCTCCTCGGCGTCTCGCGCGTCCACGCCGACGAACACGGGGTCGAGCGTGTCCTCCTCTCCACGCCGACGCTCGAAGTGGCTCGCCCACCGGTCGCGGGGGTAAGGATACCGCGAGTCGATGTCGTCGTCGTCGCCCGTCGCGTCCCCGTCGCGGTACGCCTCCCAGCCGTCGCCGTCGGCGCCTTCCCAGGCGGCGTCGTCGACGCCGCGCCGCGGCACAGGCGGGTTCGGGTCCTTGGCGCCGCGCTGCTTGACGACGTTCGCGTCGTCCTCGTCGCGGTGCCAACTCGTGAGCTGCGCGGCGGCGGCGCGCGTCGCGTCGCGCGCGGCGTCGTCCCCCGCGGAGCGCCACCGCGTGAGCCCTTTGAAGAAGGTTGCTTTTTTCCACGCCTCCGCGCTCTTCTCCACGCCGACGCTGTGCTCGCTCCCGGGGAAGCCGGCGGCGACGTCGCGCAGATCCTCGGGCAACAACAGCTTTCTGTTCTCGTACAAGTCGCGCAGAATGCCCTGCAACGCCTTACACTCGTCCCTGAAAGCCTTGTACTCCGCGTAGCTCTCGCGGTCCACGACGGCGTCGTAGAAGGACGTCGCGTCCGCGGCACCTTTTTGTCGGTCCCCGCCGCCGCTCGCGAGGTCGGCGAGCCGTTTCTGGTACCGCGCCCACCCGAGCGTCTCCAGCGCTCTTCTGTGCATGACATCCTCTTGTCTTTTCAGCAAACGCACGCCCGCGTCCTCGACGGCGAGTAAAAGCACTCTGCGGAAGTGCGAGGGCGGGCACGACAAACACTTTCTCTTTACGAGGCGTTCGATTAGAGCGCCGTACGCGAGCGCGAAAGCCGGTTTTTTTTTCGTCTCCTCTAACACGACGTTGGCGAAGCGAGCCAAAACGAACTCGCCGTACGGCGCGTACGCGAGCATTTGCTCGCTCAGACGCTCGAACGAGCCATCATCAGGGGTGAGCATGCGCACGGTGCTCTCCATCACCAGAGCGCGCTTGTTCTCGACGTCATCCAGACGCACGGAGAGCATCTTCGAAAACGTCGTCGTCGAAACGAACGCGCCGCGTCTTTCCGCGTTCGAGTGCACGTTTTCCCTCTCTCTCGCGCCGCCGCCGTCGAGAGCGGGCTTTTCTTTTTCTTTCGCGCGCGCGGCGTCGAAGGGTACGCCCGCGCCGCACGCGAAGACGCGGTGTCCCCCGGTGACCACCGCGAACGTGGACGCGCCGCACGCGAAGACGCTCTCGCACGTCAAGCCGAACATGGGGTGTCGCGCGACGCGGTCGAGTTTCCATCGCGGCGCGACGCGCGCCTCCTCTGTGGAAAACGCGGGGACGAAGAGCGTCGGCAGAAGTTTGTCCGTCACGGAGACCCCGTCGCCGCACTGCCCGCGATCGTTCGCGCCCCACACGAACACTACACCGAGCGCGGTCCGGGTCACACAGTGCGCGTCGCCGCAAGACACGTGCGTCACGCGCGCGTGCGTCAGAGCCGACACGAAACCGGGGACGTTTCTTTCCGAAACGTTTTTTCGTGACTCTTCGCGTTTACCGCTCTCGCGCCCAAGCTGCCCGCGGTCGTTCGCGCCGAACGTGTACACGCGCCCCGCGGCGGTGAGCACCACAGAGTGCGCGTCTCCGCCCACCGCCACAACGACGGGGTACTTCTTCGGCCGCGAAGGCGCCAAGCCGTCGGCGACGCGGCGCGCCGCCTCGCTCTCCTCCTCCTCGCGGCGTATGCCCAGCCGCGCCTCGCGGCGCAGAGCCGCCGTCTCCAGCTGCAACGCCGTCGGCTGCGCGAACGCGCGGTTCACCTCGCTGTGCGGGATGAACCGCGCGGTCGCGCCACGAAGCGGGCCAAGCAAACGCTCCTGAAGCTCGAAAACACGAGAACGCTCGTGATCCGAATCCCCGGACGCGTTCGCGTCGGCGCGCGCGTCGTCGCCGTTCCACTCCTCGTGGCGCACCCGCGCCGGAGCCGAGCGGTCCAGGAAGTCGCCCTGGCCGAGCTGCCCAGCCTCGTTCGCGCCCCAAACGTACACCAAACCGCTCTCCGTGACGCACAGCGTGTGTCGCGTCCCGCACGCGACGCCCACCACGCGCAAGCCGTCCAGGCCGGCCACGCGACGAGGCACGGAGCTCGAGCGGAACCCGCCGCCCGGCGCGTCCTCGCCGTGCCCGAGCCGCCCGCGCGCGCCGTCCCCGAGGGTCAGCACGCGCCCGTCCGCCGTGAGCAGCACGGTGTGGCTTCGTCCGGCGGCGCACTGCGCCACCTTGGTGGTGTCCCGCGACACCCAGTGCATGATCCGCGGGAGCAGGAACCGCCGCCCGGAGCCGGACTCGCCCTGCCCGAGGCACCCGCGCGTGTCTTGTCCGAAGGCGGCGGCGCGGCCGTCCTCGGCGACGAGCACGGTGTGCTTCGACCCGGCCGCGACGTCCAGCGCTCTCTGAACACCCCCTCCGTGGCCGCCGAGGCTGTCCCCGCCCCAGTCCGCGACGCGCCCGCCCCCGCCGAGCCCGACCCCGACGCGGTCGGTCAGCGTCGTCAGCGTCGCCGGGATGACGCGGTCCGACGCGTCCCCGGTTCCGAGCTGGCCTACCGCGTTGGCGCCGAGCATCAAAACGCGCCCGCGGTGCTCGCGGTGTTTCGGCAGGACCCGCTGTATGGTCATCGAGGTGTCCAGCAGGATGGCGCAGTGCGCCTCGCCGCCGTCCATCTTCACCACGCGCGCGCCCTCGGGGATGTCCAGCTCGCGGGGAAGAATGCAACCGCGCAGGTGGGGAGGCACGCGCTCGAGCTCGGCGGAGAGCGCGGCGAGCGCCGCCACCTCCTCCTGCTTCGCGCGCGCGGAGAGGCTCGTTTCCTTGGGGAGGACCGTCACTGGGCGAGCAGGCGTCACCGCGGGGGTCTTGCCCGAGGTCGCGCCACGCGCCGTATCGCTCGGGGGGACGAAAGAGACGCCCGGGACGCCGTCTGGGTCTTGCGCGCCGGGGCCGAACACCGCCGATAAAACCCCGCCGACGCGACCGCCGCCGTACGCGTCGTCGTCGTCGTCGTCCACCGTTCGCGGTTTCCGTCGGCTCTCTTCGCCGTACAGGAAGCGCCTTTGTTTTTCCTTCTCCCTCGTCTCCGCGTCCGCGTCGAGCCGCAGCGCCTCGAACGCGTCGGGGTCGCCGTAGAGGTGCACGGCGTGCCTCCGCCGAAACTTTGTCTTGTGCACGCGCTCGTACACGCGTTGCTTCATGGCGTCCTCCTCCGTCGGCCGGAGCGGCTCTGTGCACCACGCGGACTTCGTCGCGAGGTCATCCTTGAGCGCGCCCGCCGCGAACGCGCGCTTCGTGGCCTCCTCGGGGTGCTCGTGCGCCACGTCCTCCGCCAGGAGCAGATCTTCGTCTCGCGCGTTCTGCTCGGCGTCACCGAGGATGGCTCGAGCCTCGAGGACCGCGCGTCTCTGCGCGTGCAGAACCGCGTCCGCCGCGGTCTCGGGGTCGATAGTATCGTGGCGACGCGCGTCGTGCGATACGCCGTGCGATGCGGGGTCGACGTCGGCGTCGAACGCGGCGCCTCGGGCGGTGTTCGACGGAGCGTTCGCGCGCGTTCGGTCCAAGGCTCGTGACATCGTCTCCTGGTCGAAGGGAACGCGGAGCGACGCGTGGTCGTCGTCATCCCAGACTTCGCCCCCGTCCCCTTCCCCTTCCCCGCCTTCGTCCCCGCGCCGCCCCTCGGGCGACGCGGGACGGCCGTCGCCCGCCATCCGCGCGCGGACCGGGCACCTCCGAGTGGCGGCCGTTTTCTCGGCAACGGCAAAAAAAAAGTCCTCAGACATGTCAGAAGTCGCGTGCTCGATCGAAAAAGCGTTCAACTCGAATCATCTCATCGTCTCTAGCTCCGCGAGCGCGTCTACCTCCGTCTAAACGAATCCTCGCTAATCCTCCTCTTCCGCTGCCGCGTACGAGTGCACGCTTATCCCCCCCCCCATCTCCTGCCACGTCTCGTCCCCGTCCCCGGCGTCCCGCGCGTCCCCGGCGTCCCCGTCCCGCGCCAAACCGTCCCCGCTTACAAACGCGTCTACGTCGTCGGCGCCCAAAAAAAACGCGACGCACAGCAGGTACGTCACTAAGAACAACGACAGGTCTCGCGCGACGGCGAGTGCCATTCTTCGCCACGCCACTCCGCTCCCCACCACGAACCGCGCGACGGACGGGGGCAGTGATGATAAAACCGCGCTGTCCGCGACGGCGAGTTCAGTCGTAGAATTCTTGTCGTCGCGTTTGGCGCGTCGCCGGGTGTACGGGAGCAACACGAAAAACGCGGTGACCAGCGTGGTTGTTTCCACCGAGGCGAACACGACGAGCGGCGAGGAGACTATCGCGGATGAGACCATCTCCGCGTCCGTGTTCTGCAGGTGGAAACGTAAGCCCGCGAGCAGCGACGCGGACGCGACCGCGATCATCGGCCGCGCGCGTTGGCTCCGCTCGATCGCGATCGCGAAGCACAGGGGCCACAAGCGCAACTCGTCGGGGGATGCGCGTCTTTGTCCAACCTTCAACGAGGGAAGGAACTTTTTTCTCCCCGAATGCGCGCGCGCGGGGGGGCGAGCGACGTCATCCACGCTGGCGCTGTCCACGTCCGTGGACTCTTCCTCCGCGGAGGAGTCCGGGGGCCTCGCGCGCCTCGCGACCATCGCGGGAAGCACGACCCACGCGGGCGCGTCGGTGCGCCCCGTGGTCTGCGAGTTGTTAGCTAACGTTCGAAGTGGAAAAAAAAATTCCCTTCCGACCGAAGCGACGTCGGGCTTCCGGCTTCCGCCAGCACACAAAAAATAAATAAATCCAATCTCCTCACGCCGCCAAGAGATCTGGTCCGTCTCTCAGACCCACTCGCGCCGCTCGCTCGGCAGGGAGGTGTCAAACCCCGAGAAGACGTCAGCGAGGAAGCGGGGACGCACGACCGGCCGACATGGGTGCTCTCGGTGCGTGCTCGCGCGCCACCCCGCTCCCGCCCGCCGCGCTTTTCCGTTTCTCGAGTCGGCGCCCCGCGACCGCGACGACCGCGTCGAACGCCGAGCGACGGAGCACTGACCGACGTTCGCCCCATTCGTCACCCCACCCCGCGCGTCCATCCTCGCAGCGTTCCTGAACAAGAAGTCATGGCACACCGGCGGCATGCCCATGCAGGCCGAGGTGTGGAAGCGCGAGCAGGAGAAGGCGCACGAGGAGCGCAAGCTGGAGGAGATGAAGAAAGAGATTGCCGAGGAGCGCAAGATGCAGGAGCTCACCGACCAGGCCGCGGAGGCTGGGCACGTGCAGAAGGTGGAGCGCCTGGAGTTCATGTACAAAGGCGGGCCGGGGATGGGCGGGCCGGGGATGGGGATGGGCGTGCCGTCCGAGGACACGGACGCGTACCTGCTGGGCGAGAAGAAGTTTGAGGCGCCCAAGGGGGGCGACGCGCTCGACGCGGCGCGAGACAAACCCGGGAGCCTGCTCGCGCAAAACCCGGAGATGGCGAAGAACGAAACCTGGAACAAGCTCAACTCGGACCCGCTGCTGACGATGCGCGTCCAGGAGCAGGAGGCGCGGAGGGCGATCACTACGAACCCGGCGGAGATGGCGCGCGTGCGCGCCGAGCTCGAGCGCAAGCGGAGGGAGAAGAAGGAAAAGAAACGCCGAAAGAAGGAAGAAAAGAAGGCTGCGAAACGCGCGCGCAAGGAGCGCATCCGCGCGGAGGTGCGCAGGGAAGTGCTCGGGGAGGATGTTGAATACGCCGCCGGAAGCGATCGGAGACGCGACGCGTCGAGGCACAGAGACGAAGGGAAGAAAAAGAAAAGGCGCCGAGACGATCGCCGCGGGTCTTCCACCGACTCGTCCGACTCGGAGTCCTTTTCGGATTCGGATTCGCGTCCAAAACGCGGTAAACGCGCGCGGTCGAGGTCGCGGTCGCCGTCGCGCGACGCGCGTCGCCCGTCGTCCCGGGACGGCAGAGAAAGAGAAAAAAGAAGAGAAGCGTCTCGGAGAGAAGACGACCGACGCGACCGACGCGACCGGTCGCGGTCGCCGCGGTCGCGGTCGCCGCGACCCGCGCGTGTCGCCGCGCGCGACGGCGCGAGCGCGCAGGACGGGTCTTCCGGTTACGGGCTGACCTACGCCAACGAGCGCGGCGAACACGCCGCGAGGGTGCGCCGGGAACGGCGTGACGAGTGGCGCGAGACCACGCGCGGTGAACGCGAGGCGGAGGAGGAGGCTCGAAGACGCGAGGCTAGGGAGAAAGAAGCGCGATGGGCGAGCCGCAAACGAGGCTCGCGGAACACGGTTGGGCACGAGACCGGAAGGCTGAGCGAGGCCGAGCGTTTGGCGCGACTGGCGGCTATGTCCTCGGATGCGGAAAAACGCGACTCTTTGAGAGTCTCGAAACTTCGCGAGGACACCGCTCAAGGCGAGAAGAGTCTCGGGGAACTCGCCGCTTCGGCTCCCGAGCGGCACCACTCCGAGGCGGCGCCGTTTTTGGAGAGGGCGCAGAAGGAGGCTTTTTCGGTCGGCGGCGGGAAAGGCGGGAATGGCGGCTTGGAGGACCGCATAGGCGCGACCAAGTACTACACGCAAAGAGGCGGGGGCGACTGAGACTTGTCGTATGCTCTCGAGCGCGACGCGAGAAACGCGTGTGACGTTCGTTTAAAGGAGTATTCGGTCGTTTCTTCGGTTCTTATTACAGGTCACAGTAGTTATGTATTAATAGTAAAGTAGCAATACAGCGTTTGGTCTTTCGCGCCGCGCGTTTGGTCGTACGTCGCGACGCCGGTCAAAACACGGGCACCACTCCGAAGTCGTCGGCGCCGGCGCCGGCGTCGTCGAAAAACGCCGAGACGAAAAGCTCCGAGTCGTCGAGTGTGCCCGAGTGACCGTTTTTCGCCGGCCTGCCGTCGCCGCCGTCGAGGTGCAGGAACTCCGAAACGAAAGGGTCCGTGTTCGGGCCGTCCGCGACGACGTCGTACGCCGCGTTTTCCGCGTGAAGCCGCGCGTCGGGCACGCGTTGCTCGAGCGTGTGGTACCCGAACGACGGCACCGCGAAGTCGCCCGAGACGGAGACGCGCGGTTTTTCATCTCTGTCGTTCATCTCCGCCGCCTTGCGCTTCTTCGACGCCCCGACCGCCTCGAGCTCCAGCTTGACGTTGGTGAACAGGAACCGGCTGTGCGCGGCGACGTGCTCGTTGGCGCTGTGGATGGACGCGTCGCACGCGCGGCACAAAAACGCGCGGTCCTCGTGGCACAGCGACACCGCGGGGGAAGACTGGCAGATGTCGCACACGACTCGGTCTTCGGGCCCCGCGACGAACGCGACGCGCTCGCCTTGCGCGCTGTCGCGCGTAGGGAGAAAGACGAAGGGCGGCGGGAGAAGCGGGAGTCAGCGGCGAGGTCGCCGAGGTGATGATCCGTCGACGGCCGCGTGAAACGGAAGCGGAAAGAAACGTCACGCGGCGGGCGCGTACCTGGGCGTGTCGCAGGTGCCGCACAGCACGGTGGCCTCGCGGCCGCACGCCACGAGCGTGGCGGGGGAGTCGCAGCAGGATTCGCAGATGGTCTTCATGGTGTGCAGAAGGTTGTGTGGTCTCCTGGGAGCGCGCTGAGGAGTGTTTCGGACCGCGCGAAACGCCTCCCGGTGATTTTCGTGCGAAAAGCGACGTGGCGAAACGAGGAGTCGTCTCTTCGCACCCGAAACTACCGGGCGGCAACGGGGTCTGTGACTCAAGGGAAAAACCAAAAAACGCTTCCACGTGGCGAGAAAACCTCTCGACAAAGAAAAACGCGACGCGTATCGACAAAGCGCTTCTTCTTTGTCGATACGGCGCGCGCGCGACGTCGACACGCGCCGAACGAAAACCATCTCCCATCCCCCTACAGTTACAATCTTTATGCGTTCTTCCCGTCACCAGTACACCACGCGCGCCGGCACGGCGTCCATCTGCCGCAGCATCCGGAGGTCCTCCTCCGAGAACTCCTTGATGAACTTGTAAAACTGCACCGCCAGCCGCGTGATGTACACCTCCACCATCACCATCAGGAATCCCAAGATCTGCGCCGCGACCGTGTTCGCCATGATGAACACCGCGGTTCGCCAGCACAGGTTCACGAAGCAGAACACCACGTACGTCAGCGTGTGCGCGCGCACGTAGTTCTTCGCGCCGTGGTACCCGCAGATGGGGCCCAACAGAGCCGCCGCCGCGTAGTAGAAACCGGAGACTACGTAGAGGATGATTATCAACGCGTCGACGATGGCGAAGAGACGCACGGCGCGCGCGTAGCTCCGCACGATGACGTGCGTCATCGAGCCCGCCTCCTCCGTGATCACCACGGTCGTGCCGTCGGCCATGCGCAGCTGCTGACCGCCCTGCCCGGGAGGATACCGCACCGCGTAGTTTCCCAGGGGGAACCCGCCGTAGCCCTGGCCCTGCACGGGCACGCCCGCGACGGGCGCGGGGGGGTACTGCACATGCGTCACGGTGGTCGGTCTGTGCGCGGGCGTCATCCCGGGAACGGAGCCGGGCACGGGCTGGCCGGACGCGCACCCGTCGGGGGCGCCGCGCGGCGGCTGCGTGGGGACGGAGGGGTAGGCGTTCGACATCCTCCTCTCTTCCCCGCGACGAAGCGCGAGACGCGCGCTTTTCGGCGAGATCTGCCGGGGGGTGCCGGGGGTCTGTCGGTCGCGCGGTCCGCCTCTGCGTGCGCGAGTGGCCTGGACGACGACCCGGGGACGACGACGCGGGAACGACGACGCGGGAACGACGACGCTCGGCGAGACGCGCGGGCGTTGTGACCGCGGAAGAGAGGAAACCACTCGTTGGAACTCTGGACTTTTGCAAAAAATGCTTTTTCTCACTCAGATTTGCGATCCAAGTCCGGGAACCGCTTCCGACGAAGACGCTCCGCCGCGGAACGCGGACCGGGACGCGATCAATCGGTGTGATACCGATCTTCCGCCACTTCTTTTTGTTATCGATGAAGAAGACTTTAAGACTGGGTCATCATCACGTCAACATCACCTCTCTTCCCATCCCTCCTCGGCGATCTCGATCCCCGTGTGCCTCCCCCCCGCCATCCGATGCACGAGCACGCCGTCCCCGACGCGCATCGCCGAGACCGACACGGAGTCACCGGTCGCGGCGTCGCCTACTAAACGCACCGTCTCGGCGTTCTGCAGGAGGACCGAGTACGTCGTCGCGCGCATCGTCCCGTCCGACGTGTCCACGCACAAAAAATCGTCGCCGTCGTCGCCGCCGTCGTCGGAGTCGTCGTCGCCTTCTTCGTCGTCCAGATCGCACTCGCCGTCCACGAGCGTCGCCTCCACCAGCACCATCTGCCTCTTCTCGATCTTGACGCGCCCAACCGTCTTCGTGGACTTTGTCCCGTCGCTCGCGACGCACAACACCTCGTCCCCGGCTTTGAGCTCGCTGAGGTACCCCGTCTTACCGCCGGGAAGCAAGACGTACGAACACAGAGGACCGGCGTTCACGCGGAACGGCCGCGTGTTCACATACCCGAACGAAGAAACGCACTCCGAGTGCGCTAAAAATAAACCGCGCGCGAACGAACCCACCAGTAAACCCTCGCCCGGTGAAAACGCGGACGTGCAGTCCACGCAGACGCGGTCACCGAGACCCACGACCTCGACGCGAGTCACCGCCGCGCGCGCGAAATCGATCCGTGCATCGATATCCAGTCTTCGGTCTCCTTTTTGATCGTCGGAAGACGAAGACGTCTCGGAGACTCTTTCCGAAAAAACCGAAGGTATCTTTTTTTCATTAATCCGACGCGCTCCGAATGCGTTTTCAGAAACGTACCTCGCGAGCGCGCGCGCTTCGTTCGGGTCCTCCGTGCGCAGCACGACGCCGTCCACGCCGACGTGCAGCGCCTCCAGCACGGCGCGCGCGTCTAAGAACGAGTCGGCGAAGAAGAAAAGCGAAGACTCCGGCTTTGAGCCGTACGCCGCCACGAGATTCTCCGCCGGGATGATACGCCAATTGAGATTCTCCGCGTCTTGGTCGGCGTCTTTTTTTCGGT
>Ga0209251_1002185_pt1 | contig 14015 bp, 12 predicted proteins | sample SaaInlV_100m_DNA_6_FD_184665 | JGI IMG/M metagenome (GOLD analysis project Ga0209251, IMG submission 184665) | Marine microbial communities from expanding oxygen minimum zones in the Saanich Inlet - Saanich Inlet SI073_LV_10m_DNA (SPAdes) (version 2) | ecosystem: Environmental > Aquatic > Marine... | reverse complement strand
TTATCAGCACTCTCGCTAAGGTCGCCGAAGCGGTCGTTGTGGTCTGGCATCGCTGTCTTCTTTGGCTGTACGGGGTTATCTAAAGCTGGCCGGTTTCGGCTGCGTAAATGTCGGCTAGTATCTCACGCCACTGCGCGTACTGCTCCTCTACCGTACCCGTAAGCGTGATGGTGCGATCTTCGAGATCGATGACACGCGGCGCAACTTCGTTCTCGAGCGATTCGCCGAGTTCTTGCAGTGACTCGAGATGCATCTTAGCCTCGGCCAGTTTGTCGAAGCCGCTTTTAATCACATAGGCACCGGCACCCACACCAATCGCGCCACCTGTTTGCGTCACATAGTCTTGACCGTTGGCTGCCGCGGCGAGACCGCCCAACACAACCGCAGTACCTGCAATGAAACGGCGACGTGCCGAGCCCTGAAGCTCGCGCAACGTGAGCGTGGCATCGTAGCTTTGCTCACGCCACGAGTCGTAGGGCACACGCATTTCGCGCGCGTAGGTTGCGTAATAATCTTGCACGGTATCGATATACATAAAGTCGCGCTCGCGGATGCTGCGTACGCGATACAGAAGAGGATCGTTTTCGGCTGGCAGCGCGGTTATCTCGTACTGCCCATTTCGATTTTGGGTGAGATATTCGTTAAACGCATCGGGGGCGAAACTGCGGGCAAACCTTAGCTCCGACACTGTGCGGATTTCGGTGATCTCAGCGGGCTCGATATTGCGCTCAAGATAGACTAACAAGTCATTCGCGATCGCATTATAGATTACCTGAAAGGGATCATTTTTTTGACGCTCGCCGGGCTCGTAACTAAACCGGCTAACCACCTCGTCGTAGTCTTTGGTGTACCACGCGCGGCCGGTAGAGTCGGACACGGTCACTTGTAATGTCATCGCCTCGCCGTCGGAGTGCAACACCATGCCGTTGACGACAACATCGATAGGGCTTTGGTCGTTTGGCAACACCCTTACGATGCCCCAATTACCCGAGCGCTGCAGCGTTTCGGCGAGCATGTAGGGTGCGTAGCGCGACTCGGCAACGCGGATCTGCGCATTGGTCGTCTCTTCTTCGCGGCGACTAAGGTTGTCGAGGCCGGGGTCGAATATCGCAACGCCAATGTCGAGCAAAAATTCTTCGGCGACAGTTTCGGTGGCGCGCTGAATCGGGGTGTACGTTGTGCTCTTAACGGTGTGTGTTGCGCAGCTAGCTAGTAGCAGCGCGGCCATGGCGATTAACGCAGCTCTCAAGTGTGAGTGTAAGTGTAATTGCAGTTGCAACGGTGCTAATAGACGCCGCGTCGTGGCCGCCAGAATCGAAAAACCTGAATCGCGCGCGATGGCGCGAAGCCTCGGACTGCTCGCGTTCATTGTGTTTGTTTTCATCTCTCGATTCCTATTCATCGGGTTCTGTTTATGAGTTTCTGATTACGAGATCTCGGTCTATCGGTTCCTGATTAATAAACCGGTGATTTATTTCAGTTACCGCCGAGGCCGGTGTAATTTCGGTATTCATCCCACAGCGCTTCGCGCAGCTCGGGATCGGGCTCGCTCATCGCCGCCTCACGGAGTTGGCGCGCGACTACGTCGTCATCGCGGCCGCTAGGAATGTCTTCGGGTGGCGGGAATGACTCTGTGTTTTGCGAACCCGGCATTGGTGGCGACTGCGTTGCAACCTGAGGCATACCGTTAGCACCCGGCGCGCCGAGAATTTGCGGCATCTGCCCACCACCGCTGCCACCGCTTTCTGCGCCCGGCTGTTCGCCAGAGCCTGCCTCATTACTCTCGGCTTGCGCACGCTCGCGCTCGCCGAGAATAAACCCATCGAATGTTTCGTAGCCGCGGCGCAGCTGCTCGTCTAGGATCGCGGCCTGCTCCGAGGTTGTCATCGCGCCGGTGCCGCGCGTGCCCTGACCAGTACCAGTGTCGCGACCAGTGCCTGCGGTAGATCCGCTTAAGTCGCCGTTATCACCAGAACCGTTGCTAGAAGAGCCGTCACGAGACGAGCCTCTACCACTTAGCACGCCATCTGGCAGCGTATCTAGGCTGTAATCTCCACTTGGCGCCCCTAATACCGAAGAACCCGAGCCTGATTGTCCACTTTGTCCTCCAATATCGCCGGTCGAACTATCTCTTCCTGCCGGGCTTGCTGACGAATCAGTGCCTGGGCTCGGGCCATCGGCACCCGGTAAACCGTCACGGCCTGGCAAGCCCACGCTGACGCTAGGCATTCCGCCCGACTGTCCCGCGCTTGATTGCGAGCCTGCGGTTGCGCTGGACGAGCCTGCGTCGCCGCTCGCGCCTGCGGGCATTCCCGCACTCGACGGTGAGCCTGCGGACGAACTAGAGGCCGAACTAGATGACGATGACGGCATCGACGGGCTGCTGCTGGAGCTGCTCGAGCTACTTGGCGGAGACGGATTGCTTGGCGAGCTGCTCGACGCGCTAGAGGGACTGCTCGGCGAGGGCATCGACGACGACGACGAACTTTGGCTTTGCGACTGACACGCGGCTACGAGCAGCCCAACACCTATTATTAGGCTATTGCGCACGCTCGCGCGAAGGCGGTTTGTGGTTACTGACTGCTGCGCTGGTCGTTTCATGTTGCTGTCCTTGGCTTGTGAAGCTCAGTGTAGCGCCTCCGCGGAAAATTGTACGGCAACAGGCGATAAATCCGTCTGCGGCCAACCCTTCTTTATAGACTGATTATATTTCTCTCTCTGCTCTACTGCCGTTGGCGCAACCTTTGACACGAGGTTTATCACAACCAAGCTGAAGAGAGGCTTAATACCAGTACCGATACCTAAATACATTGTTTGCGGAACGCTGCGGAACCCCATCGATAATGATGGGCCGAAAGTGCGAAGTGCGAACTACGCGGCGTAGGCGACTTAGCTGGTTTTTGTTGTCTTCGGTTTCGGTCGAAAGCGATCGCACATCGCGCAACTCGCCGGTGTCGGTCACATCGAAAATAAGATCGGCGTAGTCAGAGTCTAACGGTTCGTCTGTCTGCCGAACGGCATCTAACTCGTAGCCCTTTTTCTGCTCGCCCACAAAACTTGGCATTGGCACGACGCGCCCGAAATAGGCTTTGTGTAGGGCGTCGGCATTGGGCTGATTCGCAAGGAGGCGCCACGCGTTGCCGTACTGCTCTTCGGCCGCGCGGCGGCGACCGAAGAGGAGATACCAGTCGGCAAGATTGGTGAACGCATCGGCTAGCGCCAGAACATCGTCGCGCTTTTCTATCTCGTAGCGGAGAATCTCGGTCAGCGCTTGCGCGCCGCTCGCGAATCCTTTGGACTCGTAACTGCTAGGCTGCCCTAGATGAACTCGGTTGATCTCCATTTCGTTACGAAATTGTGGTCGACCAAGATCGGCCATCATCTCTGGATTGCGCGACAAAAGGTATGAAGAATTAGCGATGCCGCGCAGGTAAGTCACAAACCTTTCGTCCTGCGGCCCGAAATGCGTTTTCACCATTATTGCGGCTGCATTCCAAAACATTAGCGCGTTATTCAGCCGCATGCCGAGGGCTTCGCCGTGACCTAGATGAAAGGCACGAAGATTCCATTCGGCAATACTGTTCAGCACCGGAATAAGCCGTGGGTCGCGCGTGCCGTAAGCACGTCGCTGAATATAATACAGATACTCAAACGTGAGGTCGGCGTCTTGCCATTGGTCCAGCGCAAGATAGCTTTGGATTTTACTCTCGATAGCGGACACCTGTTCAACAGTGTGCAAGCCTAAATTAATCCGATTAATATGAATCGCTCGGTCGAAAACTTTTATCGCCTCTTCGTGCGAGCCTTGTTGCTGCAATAACGTGCCCAGCGAGGTGAGCTCTTCGACTAAACCGCCGTTCCACGCACCCCCATCGCCCTCTAGGTCTGCGATGACCGCATTGTAGTTACCGATGGCTTCTAAGCGGGCTATCGCCGCTTCCGACTCAGCCGCCATCATCTCTGCCAAAGAATCTGCGCGAGACGCCTCCTCTTCAAAAGAATCGACTTGGTTTGACGAGGTTGCTAGAAGCACTTGATTCGCTAACCTGACGCCAACGCCGCCGCGAATGAGAGGCGAGCGGCCTGCAATAGTGTAATCGCGTGCGGGGTTTTGAAAACTGCGTTTGAGTGTCCACAGCCGAGTCGAACTCGCCAAACTAGTCGCAAGGTCTACGGGAATATTGCGCGGGAAAGGGTTCGCCATAATCAGTGGCTGAGGGTCACTTATATATTTTAATTCTGACTGCGCACGAATTTTTAGTGGCGCTGGATTGTCTTGCTCGGCGCTTTCTAGACTGGCTAGCTCGCTCAGATTGGCTGGCTCGACTGATTCGGTCTGTTCTGCTAGTTGGGTTTTTTCTAGTTCGGCGCTGTTGTCCGCGCCAGACGCTGCAGACGAGGCTTGCGCTGCGCCTTCGGCGGTTGCTGCCGCGCTAGACTCCTGCGCGATCGCGATACTTGCGGCGCCCGCTAGCAACAAACCCACAGCGGCTGCGCGCAGAACCACTGTGGCTCCGCTGATCAATCGGCTGACGCGAACCCGAAGGCCAAACACGTCCCCAGCCCTTGATGATAAGGACAGCACAGTGGTTTGCTCGAGTCTGGCGAATAGATTCAGCATTGGAGGTTTTTTACCCTGCCTCAACTTGGGTTGGTTACTTTGTGACTGTCTAGCGATTACGACCAAGCGCAGCGCTGGGATCAGCAACCGCAATTCGATTTATCACTCGTTTTCTTCAGTCTTTTATACACTTAGGGGATTTAGGTGTAAACGTCAGCCTTAGCGTTTGCGTAGCTCGATATTCCCGATCGCGTCGCGTTTTGCGCACCATCCGGGTGCAACAAAGGTGGTGGCGGCCAACTCGATGATCACCAACGGTCCTTCTCGTTCGTGCTCGTCTAATGCCTCGCGTCGAATACTCGGATAGGCGCCGCTGCCATCCGTCGCCGCTGAGCTGGCTGGGTGTGTAGAGTGGACCCTGTTAGCAGCAGATTTAGTGCTTCGGTTTGTGTTTTCGGAGTCGGCACGCGGCAGAACCAGCTCCACGCCCTGAGCCGTGACTGCCGAGCGCAGATTAACCAGCTCGAGCTCGGTGTCGTGATCGTAGCCAAAGCGCTGGCGATGCAGGGCGACAAAGGCCTGCTTTGCCTGCGCGCGCGAGTGCCAAGGCACATTAAGCGTATAGGATTGACCTTTGTAGCGCAGATCTACGCTGGGCTTTGCGGCTAGCGGGCCCTGAGCGCCTTCGGCGGTAAGCTCAGCCCTGCCCTGTGCCTCGAGTTCGGCTAAACCATTCTCGATTTCGGCGTCGGTAAGATCGCTAAGCAAGGCGGTCGCCGTGCGCGAAAGCTGGCGCCCGGGCTGCGCGACAATCATACCGAGCGCCGACAGCACGCCGCCGTGAATAGGCACGAGCGCACGCGTCATATTCATCGCCTCGGCAAGCGCGCAGACGTGCAAACCGCCCGCGCCGCCAAAGCTGGTCAGGGTAAAGTCCTGCGGGTTGTAACCACGATTAACCGAAATAAGTCGAATCGCCGCCGCGATTTGTTCGTTGGCAACGGCGAGCACACCTTCGGCCGCGGTTTTCGCGTCGACGCCCATCGCCGCGCCCAGCCTCTCGAGTGCCTCCAATGCCGCAGCACTGTCGAGTGTTAGGCCACCGGCGAGCGTGGAGCTGGGGTCTATTCGGCCGAGCACCACATGCGCATCGGTTACGGTCACCTGCGTGCCGCCCTGTCCATAGCAAACGGGCCCAGGAACCGCGCCCGCTGAACGGGGACCAACCTGCAGCATGCCGCCGGTGTCGAGCGCCGCTATCGAGCCGCCGCCCGCGCCGATCGTGTGCATGTCGACCATCGGCACGCCTACGGGCAACTCGGCGATCGTGCCTTCGTTTGTGGTGACCGGTGCGCCGTCTAGTAGCGCGACATCGGTAGACGTACCGCCCATGTCGAAGCTAATAAAGCGGCTAGTGCCTGTCTGCAAGCCAAGTGCGTGGAGTGCGGTCAGGCCGCCCGCTGGGCCCGAAAGCAGCAGATTAACCGCGGTGCGCGACGCCTTGGCGGCCGCGATTGTTTCGCCGCTAGATTGCATTATTTGTAGCGAATTGCCGCTTAATTCTTTTTCTAGCGTCGACAAGTACCGATAAACGACAGGGCCAAGCGAGGCATTTAGCCAAGTGGCGACACCGCGTTCGTATTCTTTGTATTCGGGCAACACCCGCGACGACCGGCTCACCAGCACGTCGGGCAGCGCGCGCTCGATCGCCGCCTCGATGCGCTGCTCGTGTGCCGGCGCTAAAAAGGAGAACAGCAAATTAATGGCCACGGCCTCGGGCTTGAGCGCGACGAGTTGCTGCACTAAATCCGCAATCGCCTCGTCGCTCAGTGCCTCGACTTGTGTTCCGTCGGCGGCAATACGCCCTTCGATCTCGAGGCATAGCTCGCGCGGTACTTTGACCCGCGCAGGCGCAGGCTCGAGTGCGTAAAGTGCAGGGCGCGTCTGACGCGCAATCTCGAGCATGTCGGCAAACCCTGTGTTGGTGACAAACGCCGTCCGTGCGCCTTTACCCTCGAGCGCCGCATTGGTTGCAACCGTGCTGCCGTGCACAATATGCAGGGCACCGTTATCGAGCGCTGCCTGCAAACCCATCTCGCGAATACCGCGTAGTATTGCCTGCTCGGGCGCCGCCGGACTCGACAGCGTTTTGTGTATGCGAATACTCACTTCTTTTTCGGCATCGGTCTCGACACAGACGAAGTCGGTAAAGGTGCCCCCGGCATCGATGCCGAGTAGAATGCGGGATGAGGAAGGCTGAATGGCAGACGACATATAAGGGCGAGTTCCGCGTGTTATCGAGCGCCGAGTATCGCATAAACCACTTATTGATGAGCAAGCGCGATTGCAGCCGGTGCAATGAATAACCGGTGAACTAATTAGGAGGCGCTTTGCCAGAATTACCCGAAGTTGAGACAACCCGCCGCGGTATTGAGCCCCACGTTGAAGGCAAGCGAATTACCAAAATGGTGGTACGTGAGCGCCGACTTCGCTGGCCCATACCTGCAACGCTTGAGGCGCGGCTCGCTGGTCAGACAGTCGACGGCGTAGAAAGGCGAGGTAAGTATTTACTCCTTCGCATCGACAACGGCAGCCTTATCGTGCATCTCGGAATGTCGGGCAGCCTTCGTGTGCTCGAACCCGGCACACAGCAGCCTCTTAAGAAACACGATCACGTAGAACTAGTGTTCGACGACGGCACCGTTTTGCGCTATCACGACCCGCGGCGCTTTGGCTGCATCCTGTGGCAAGACGATCCGGTGAGTGATCACCCGCTTATCGAGACGCTGGGGCCCGAACCGCTGGACGACGACTTTAACGCCCGAGCGCTGTTCGCGCGCAGCCGCGGGCGCAAGGCACCGATAAAAACTTTCATCATGGACAGCAAGGTAGTGGTGGGAGTGGGGAATATTTACGCCAACGAATCGCTTTTCTTTGCCGGAATTAATCCGCAGCGCGCGGCCGGCAACGTGTCACTTGCGCGCTACGAAAAACTAGTCGAGTGTATTAAGCGCGTGCTTGCGAGGGCGATTGAGGTGGGCGGCACTACCCTGCGCGACTTTACCGGCAGCGACGGCCAGCCGGGTTATTTTGCCCAGTCGCTGCAGGTTTATGGGCGCACAGGGTTGCCTTGCAACAACTGCAAGGCGCCTTTAAAAGAAGTGAGACTAGGGCAGCGCAGCACGGTGTACTGCACGCGGTGTCAGCGCTAAACGCGAGAGTAGGCTTTCATCGCTTCGACTACGGCCGGATGCGCGAACTTAGAAATGTCGCCACCGTAAGACGAGATCTCCCGCACGAGCGTCGACGAGATATACGACAGGTGCTCGGCAGGCGCGAGAAACACCGTTTCGATGCTGGGGTCGAGCACGCGGTTCATGCCCACGAGCTGAAACTCGTATTCAAAGTCGGCCACGGTACGCAGGCCGCGCAAAATGATTTTCGAATCGACCTCTTGCACAAACTGAATCAGCAGGCTTTCGAATGAGCGCACCTCAACGTTGGGCAGGTGACCTAACACCTCCTGCGCAAGTTCGACGCGTTGCTCGGTTGGCATTGCGCTGCTTTTTTGCCGGTTAGAACCCACAACGCCGACGATAATGTGATCGAAAAGCCCCGCTGCACGCTCCACAAGGTCGGTGTGACCATTGGTGATTGGGTTGAATGTTCCGGGATACACGGCAGTTTTCATAAATTCTCTCTTGTGGGCGTCTCGTCGATCTTATTATTCGTTGAGTGCTTTTCTCGACCTAGGTCGCCGCATTCTAGCGAATCGGCTGGCGAGGCTCAATCGCGGGTATTGCAGGCATTTTTAGCCACCACAGCCCTAGTCCGAGCTTAAGAGGAAGCGTGCGATTTGCTGTTCGAGCCACGCGCGATTGCCGCGCGCGATAAAGCCTACGTGGCCGCCTCGGTCGGACAATTGCAATTCGGTCGCGCTGCCGAGGTCTTCTGGCGACGGCAAAGCCGCGGGCGGAATAAGCGGGTCGTCGGCGCTTTGAATGAGTAAAGTGCGCGCGTTGATGCGTTTTAACTTTGGCCCGCTGCTGCAGCGAGCGTAATAATCGTCGGCGTTTGCAAAACCATGGAGCGGCGCGGTTAGCTGATCGTCGAAGCGCCAGATACTGGTTAGATCGACCGCGTTATTGAGCAGGCCGCGTAGAGTTGTCGCCGCGTCAAACGCCAGTGGATTACCTAAGCTTGCAAGAGTCTCGAGGTGTTCGACTTTGTTGATGAAATCTCGATTAAGCAGTTTGACAAAATAGTCGCCGTAAAATGCACTCGTGCCGCCGAGCATCGCGCGCGAACAGTCTGCTAGCTGAAAAGGAGTCGACACGGCAACGGCTCGACACGTTGATGCGGCAGGCACTGCGGTACTGTGCGATTCTTGTTCACCTTTTTCTGCAAGCCAGTTGAGCAACACGCTAGCGCCAAGTGAGTAACCCGCAAATAAAAAGTGATGCGCCGGATATTGTTCCTGCAAGATATTGAACACTTCGTCTAAATCTTCGGTCACACCCGAATGATACGCGCGCGCGAGTCGATTAAATTCTCCACTGCAACCGCGAAAATTGAGCGCAACCGACGCAACGCTCGACAAGGCAAGTTCGCGTTGAAGCTCGATAATATAGGGCGATTGCGACGACCCGCAAAGCCCATGCAATAGCACGACAATCCGATGTCTCGACGAATCACTCGGCGCAGGCCCTGCCCAGTCGATATCGATGAAGTCACCATCGGCTAGCTCTATGCGTTCGCGAAACTGTTCGAACACGGCCAGCGGTGTAAACCTTCGCCATAAAGTTTGTGCGTGCGCATTACTCGCAAGAAGCGGCGGTTTGAATGTGTTGGCGCTGTATGACATAGACTTTTTCTGATTGTTTGAATCGCGGCTGAGCCGAACGGAAACCTAGAGCGCTTGTAACAGCGTGGAGTGGACTGACCCTGCCCGTTTGATTTTACGGCCGGTCCAGTTAGAAGGCAGCTTGGCTTCGTCGAGCGGTTCGGCCGACTCGATATAGACCAGCGCGCCGGGTGCGAGACAGCCCGATCCAGCAAGCGTGTGCGCCGCCTCGTAGTGCTGATTCGCATCGAAAGGCGGATCTAGAAAAACAAGATCGAAGCGCTGCTTGCCTGCATCCCGCCTGAGCCAGATAAGCGCGTCGGCCTCGATGATTTGTACCGTCGTTGTTGCCAGTGCATCGCGGTTGTCGCGCAACGCGTTGGCAGCGACCTTTGCTTTCTCTACCATCACCACACTCGACGCGCCCCGCGAGGCGGCCTCGAAGCCGAGCGCGCCGCTGCCAGCGAATAGGTCGAGTACTCGGGCAGCGGGGATCGCCATCTGTAGCCAATTGAATAGTGTCTCGCGGACACGATCGGCGCTGGGACGCAGGCCGGCGGCATCGGGAAAGCTAATTTTACGGCTGCGAAGCGCGCCGCCAATAATGCGGACGCTGCCGCCGGGTCGTTTTTTACTTGTGCTCATTGGCTAAGTGTAACCGCGATGGCGGCGCTACACAGCATCGCAGTGCGATTGCGGGTTTGAAAAGTGATAACATAGCGGCCTCAGATTTCTGCCGCCGCGCCCTTCGTATGGCACCACGGCACCCTTCGGCAATCAGCACTAGAGACTTTACGATGTTCGGCTTTGGTAAAAAGAAACGTGTACAGGAAGAACAAGATGCCGAGGCTGCGGTGGCTAATACGCCGGAGCCGGCTGTTGATTTAGCTGCTGATTCGGCTGTGGATTCAGTTGTCGATCCAGTTGGCGATTCGGACGTGGATTCAGTTGTGGATGCAAATGTCGAGAGTCAGGCCAGTGAGCAAGCTCAGGCGCCGGGCGACTTAGCGGTTGCAGAGCAAACCGAAGCACCCAGCAAACGCGGCTTTTTTGGCCGGCTGCGCGACGGGCTCAGTCGCACCCGCAGCAAACTTAGCGATGGTCTCGGCGCAGTGGTGCTTGGGCGTAAAGAAGTCGATGCCTCGCTGCTCGAAGAGGTCGAGACGCAGCTGCTGACCGCCGACGTAGGACTCGAAGCCACCGACGCCATTATCGACGGCCTTCGCGCGCGTCTCGGGCGCAAACAACTCGCCGACGCAGACGAGTTTATGGCCGCCCTTCGCGAGGAGCTGCGCGCAATATTAGCCCCCTGCGACAAACCGCTGGTTATCGACACGAGCAAAAAGCCTTTCGTTATTTTGATGGTCGGGGTTAACGGCGTCGGCAAAACCACGACAATCGGCAAGCTGGCTAAGCGCTATCAGAGCGAAGGCCATAGTGTGATGCTCGCAGCGGGCGACACTTTCCGCGCCGCGGCGGTCGAACAGCTGCAGGTATGGGGAGAGCGCAATGCCGTGCAGGTCGTGGCTCAGGACACCGGATCGGACAGCGCCTCGGTTATCTTCGACGCCTACCAATCTGCCAAAGCCAAAGGCGTGGATATACTCATCGCCGACACCGCGGGCAGGCTGCACACAAAAGACAATCTCATGACCGAACTTGAGAAGATTGTACGGGTCTTAAAAAAGCAAGACCCGCGCCTGCCCGACGAGATTCTGCTCGTGCTCGATTCGACCACTGGCCAAAATGCGCTGGCTCAGGCGGATAGTTTTCATAAATCGACTACCCTTACCGGTTTGGCGCTGACCAAGCTCGACGGCAGTGCTAAGGGCGGCGTCGCCTTTGCCCTCGCGAAGCGGCTGGGTATTCCGCTCAGGTTTATCGGCGTTGGCGAGCAGATCGACGATCTTAGGCCCTTTAACGCGCATGATTTCGTTGCAGCGCTGTTTGGCGACGAGGAAAATCGAGACAGCTAACCCGCCTCATTCTGCCGGATTTACAAAAGAAAGCGACAGAGAGTTAACGACAGGAACAGCCAGCGAGGAGCCAAGGGCCAGGCCCTTTAACCGGATGATTGCATTCGACAGAGTTAGCAAACGCTACCCCAGTGGTCAGCAAGCACTCGCCAACCTGAGCTTCGCGCTCGCGCGCGGGGAGTTCGCGTTTATTACTGGCCACTCAGGGGCCGGCAAAAGCACGCTGCTCAAGCTTGTGCTAGGTATCGAAAGGCCAAGCGGCGGTTCACTTGTCGTTAACGGTCATGATCTTATGGCAATGTCGCCCAACATGCTGCCTTCTTACCGCAGACAGATCGGCACTGTATTTCAAGATCATCAGCTGCTCAACGACCGCAGCGTGTTCGACAACGTCGCCCTGCCGCTCGAGATCTCGGGTCTCGATCCACGTGAGGGCAAGCGTCGCGTTCGTGCTGCGCTCGACAAAGTCGGGCTTTTATCGAAAGAGAGAATGTCGCCGATGGCGTTGTCTGGCGGCGAGCAGCAACGCGTGGGAATCGCCCGCGCCGTAGTGAACACGCCGCGTATAATTTTGGCAGACGAGCCCACGGGCAATCTCGACCCCGAACTTTCGGCTGAGATTATGGCCCTGTTTGCCCAGTTTATGAGCGTTGGCGTTAGCCTGTTGGTGGCGAGCCACGACCGGGCGCTAATCGATGGTTTGGGCTACCGTATTCTCACACTCGAAGAAGGCAGACTCAGCAGCGAAGCAAGCCCTCACATCAAAGGCACGGCCGCGAATGAGTACTAAGCCCGCAGCAACCGCAAGCCTGAAACGCGTGGGGCGGCTAGCCGAGCATCGCCGCGAATCCGCGCGCGCTTTTTTGCGATTGCGCGCGGCGCCGGTTGCAACCTTGGTCACACTGCTGGTGATCGGTATCGCATTGCTCCTGCCTTCGCTGTTAAACCACCTTCAGCGCGTGCTGACTAGCGGCGTTTTGGCGCTGCAGTCGGAGCCAAGCATTAGCGTCTATCTTGAGCTTGAGGCCAGTGAAGACAATGTTTTACAAGTAAGTGAGCAGATACTTCAGTTGACAGACGTAGACGCGATAGAAGTTATTACACCTGCCCAGGCGCTCGCGCAATTGGGTGAGACTGCCGGCCTTGATAAAGACCTTTTAGCCACATTTGATGATGAAGTAAGCGTTCGCTTACCAAGTCAGAGTTCTGCCTCGCCTGCCAAATCACGCAATCCACTTCCAACAACCCTTGTCGTCACCCCCAGCGCGAGTAAAGACAGCTCGGAGACAGTTGCTGACACAGCCGAGCGACTCGCTGCCGAGATACGCACAATCGACTCTGTCGACAGCGTAACTGCCGAAGGCGCTTGGCTGACGCGTTTGCACGCGCTCGCCCAGATCATCCACCGCTCGGCGCAGCTACTCGCAGTGCTTATGGCGATAGGGCTGCTTGCAGCCATTGGCAATACCGTGCGGCTGTCGGTCGAACAGCGTCGGGACGAGATTCGAGTCAGCAAGCTTATCGGCGCGAGTAATGGGTATGTCGCGCGACCTTTCTTGTATGCCGGATTGTTTCTAGGCTTAGGCGGCGGGCTGGTAGCTTGGTTACTGCAGCTGGTGGTAGTTGGGCTTGTGGGTCACGAGGTTAATCAGTTTTTAGCGCTCTACACGGCTCAGGCCAACAGCCTGGCGGTATCACAGATCGCTCTTTTTGCGCAGCGAGCCGCGCAAGACCTTGGGCTGTTGCTTGGCACTGGCGCGGCCCTCGGCTGGCTAGCCGCCTTGGTCGCCAGCCACAGGGCTATCGCCGCCTGCGAGCCTTAAACTAACCCTTGAAATTTAACGTATAAGCCCAATATCCAAACTAGATCAATATTCTAAGTTACTACAGCGCGATAATGGGTATGCACGAGGAGCCGAAGAGGTGTTAAACTATTCGGCCGTCGTAGAAAAGGGGTCAGACCCCTTAAACAAGACCCCTTAAACACCCCGCGTTAAACTGAGGAAAACGACACAATGAGCACAACCTTCCAAGGAAATACAGGGACGAGCCTTCAGGCATTCGATCCTTCCTTTGGGCCTAACACGCCAGGAAGAGACCTGTCTGCCTACATGACGTCGGTCAATAGCATCGCTATTCTGACGCCAGAGCACGAGCTCGAACTCGCCAAGCAATACTATTATGACGATAACGTCGATGCGGCGCGCCAGCTGGTTCTTGCGCACCTCCGTTTCGTTGTACACCTCGCTAAATCTTATTCCGGCTACGGCCTGTCGCAAGCCGACCTTATTCAGGAGGGCAACGTTGGCCTCATGAAGGCGGTAAAGCGCTACAACCCCGAAGTCGGCGTGCGCCTCGTCTCGTTTGCGGTGCATTGGATCAAGGCCGAGATGCATGAATTTATTCTGCGCAATTGGCGCATCGTAAAAATCGCGACAACCAAAGCGCAGCGAAAATTGTTCTTTAATCTTCGCAGCTCAAAGAAGCGTTTGGGCTGGCTAAGCAACGACGAAGCCGATGCCGTAGCCGAAGATTTAGGCGTTGACGTGAAAGTTGTGCAGCAGATGGAAGGCCGCATGGCGTCTTACGACATGGCCTTCGACGCCGACAACGACAGCGATGACGAAGCCGCTTA
>Ga0209251_1002183_pt1 | contig 14028 bp, 12 predicted proteins | sample SaaInlV_100m_DNA_6_FD_184665 | JGI IMG/M metagenome (GOLD analysis project Ga0209251, IMG submission 184665) | Marine microbial communities from expanding oxygen minimum zones in the Saanich Inlet - Saanich Inlet SI073_LV_10m_DNA (SPAdes) (version 2) | ecosystem: Environmental > Aquatic > Marine... | reverse complement strand
GAGTGATCGCATCAATCACATCCCAATCGTCATTTTCTAAGACAATTTGTCCTGCATTGGTGACCATTACTTCGCTGCTTTGAAGTGCTTCTAATATTCTGATGGAATCGGCATCACCGACCAATGCAATCTTTTCGATCGATTTTAGTCTGTCCATGACCTTCTCAGAGGCCAGTCCAGATACATCCTCTCGATCAAGTGCGTTACCAATCAATGGGAAGACAAACAAGAAGAAAGCAAAAATAATAAAAAATGGATCCTGACTATTTTTAAACATACTCACATCGAATTAATCACGAAAAGTCTGCTTTATAAAAGAGACAGACCTTCCGTGAGTTTGCTTTGAGCTGGACATCAAACGTTTTTCACCAGCTGGAGAAAGAACAACTACAAGTCTTGCTTACTCTCGTTACCAGCAATAAACGGACTCCATGGCTGCGCTCTGATGGGAGCCTTTGTTCTCCATACGACCTGGAACTGACCATTGGGAAGGATTTCGCCAATCATGACAGGCTTGTGAAGATGATGATTAGTCGCATCCATTGTGAGTGTGAATCCGGACGGCGACTTAAAAGTTTGACCACCCATCGCTTCACGAACAGCATCGACATCGGTCGTTCCAGCTTGCTCGACCGCCTGAGCCCACATATTGATGCCGACATACGTTGCTTCCATCGGATCGTTTGTCACGACAGTATCAAGGTTAGGAACGCCATTTTTCTTAGCCCAATCCTTGTACATTTTAGTGAATAACTTATTTTGCTTTCCTTTAACTGACATAAAGTAGTTCCAAGCAGCTAGATGTCCTAATAAAGGCTTAGTGTCAATACCACGTAACTCTTCCTCACCAACAGAGAAAGCGACTACAGGAACATCAGTTGCCTTCAAACCTGCATTACCTAGCTCTTTATAAAATGGAACATTAGAATCCCCATTGATCGTTGAAACGACAGCTGTTTTACCGCCAGCGGAGAATTTCTTAATATTTGAAACGATGGTTTGATAGTCGCTATGACCGAAAGGTGTATACACCTCTTCAATATCTGATTCGTCAACACCCTTAGAGATCAAAAAAGCTCGAAGGATCTTATTTGTCGTTCGCGGATACACATAATCCGTGCCCAAAAGATACCAACGTTTAGCCGCCCCACCCTCTTCGCTCATTAAGTATTCGACAGCTGGAATAGCCTGTTGATTTGGCGCCGCTCCAGTATAAAAAACGTTTTGCGATAACTCTTCACCTTCGTACTGAACAGGATAAAACAGGAGACTATTTAATTCCTCGAACACTGGAAGTACCGATTTTCTTGATACGGATGTCCAGCAACCAAAAACGACATCAACCTCATCCTGAGTGATTAACTGCCTAGATTTTTCAGCAAATAAGGGCCAATTCGATGCAGGATCAACAACCACCGGTTCGAGCTTCCTCCCTAATAACCCACCCTTAGCATTGATTTCATCAATCGTCATAAGCGCCGTATTTTTCAACGCTGTCTCTGAAATGGCCATTGTTCCCGACAAGGAGTGGAGAATACCAACCTTGATAGTTTCAGCAGCATGGGTAGTCATCGCAAACGCAGAACTAATTCCGAGTGTTGCACTAATTACGGTTTTTATAAATTGCTTTCGGTCCATTCTAATGATCCTTAAACGATAGTTAAAAAAATTTATTTTCAATCCAGCGACTAAATTTCAACTCTAAAATTCAGATATTCAACTGTTACCCCTGATAAAGCACATACCGTGCCATAAATAAAAAAATGATATTAAACATATGCTTAATCAATATAGACATGCTTAGATTAATAAAATCGAAGAGATCATGAGGGATTTCTTAATTAGGGGCACAAACCACGTGCATTACGTAACCAACACGCGGCGAGAATGCACGCTATCAGTGCGAAAACAATTTAACTTGGAAAATATTAAATACTGTATATAATTACAGCACTGACTATTTAATCACTATTTAACATGAAACCACTCACTCAAAGGCAAGCTGAAATCCTCAAACTCATTCAGAGTTTCGTTGAAGACACTGGATTCCCCCCCACACGCTCGGATATCGCTCGGGCATTGAACTTCAAGTCCACAAATGCAGCAGAGGATCACCTCAGAGCTTTAGAGAGAAAAGGACATATTAAAATTGCACGCGGCACCTCAAGGGGTATACAGCTTCTAAAAAATTCCGGACTGCCCGTTGTAGGGCGAGTTGCCGCCGGGCAACCCATCCTGTCCGAAGAGCATATTCAAACCCGAGTGCAGGTTGAGCAATCACTATTTAAACCTGCGGCGGATTATCTACTTAAAGTAAAAGGCAGCAGCATGCGCGACATCGGTATTCAGGACGGAGACTTGCTCGCAGTCCACGCATCAAAAGAAGCACGATCCGGACAGGTAATCGTCGCGCGCATCAATCAAGAAGTAACCGTCAAACGTCTTAAAAGGAAAAATAAAGAGATATGGTTAGAAGCTGAAAACCCCGATTTCTCGAATATATCTATCAATGGTGAGCGGGATGAATTTGCTATCGAAGGCATTGCGGTTGGCATTATTCGCAACGGGAAGATTAGCTAACTAATCATTCACTGATGACATCCACTCTCCTACAATCAATACCTCCGTCTCAAGTCTGGAGAGGAAAAGAACATAGATTAAATCCGCTAGGGTACATACCATCGGGGTTCAGCAATATCGACGATAAAATCCACGGATGGCCTCTTGGCACACTTATCGAGATGGTGCCTAGTCAAGTTGGAATCGGTGAGTTTTCTCTATTACTGCCAGCACTCGCCAGGTTATCTCAAAACCCAAGATGGATTTTATTGGTCTGCCCTCCTCATATACCTTACGCACCATTTTTTTCTAATATGGGTTTGGACACCAGTAAAATCATCGTCACTCACGCAAAAAACATCAATGATGCCGGATGGTGTATGGAGCAAGGGTTACGATCCAATGCTTGCAGCGCTGTTATTGGTTGGTTCCCACAAATAACAGAAAAAATAATTCGTCGCCTACAACTCAATCTGGAAGAAAAAAAAGTTTTCAGCGTTTTTTTTACAAAACCTACAACAAGTTATAAAAATAACCCGACACCTTGGAGGGTTCTCATCAGGCAAACCGGTCATAAGACTGTCATTGAAATTCCGAAACGAAGAGGTGGTGGACCTATTAGTCCGATATCGCTATCTAACTTAATGAACCAAAAATGTTGTGGCTTTGTTTAGACTTTCCTAACCTATCCATCGATATTTTCACTGGTAGAGAAGACGCGGAAGAACCTACAGTAATTACCAACTCAAAAAATATCATCATTGCCAAAAACAAGGCGTGCCAACACATTGGTATCAAAGCAGGTATGTCCTTATCGGCAGCCTATGCCGTATACAGTCTCATTCAAGTTAAGCGCCGTAATATCTATCAAGAAGAGAGAACACTCGAATCAATAGCTATGTCGCTATTCAAGTATTCCTCTCAAATAAGCCTCAGCCCACCGAGCTCAATCCTTATTGAAATTGGCGCTAGCGTTAAGTTATTTCATGGCATTCAAAATCTTCGTAAGCAGATATTAGAAACAATCAACGAACTAGGCGTTGGCGTACAAACCGCTGTATCACCGACACCATTAAGCGCCACGTGGTTATCACGTCACAAAGTAAACGCCACTGTCTTAATGATGAATGACATACCTCAATATGTTAATCCATTACCCGCCTCAGCCATTGAATTTAAACACACATCAACCACGCAACCACGTGATGCAGGACTTAAAACAATTGGACAGTTAGTGCGCGCACCGAGATCCGCTGTCACCCAACGTTGGGGATTATCTGTACTTGATCAATTAGACCGAGTTTTTGGTATCAGACCAGATCCACAAACATTTTTTGTGTTGCCCGATTATTTCAGCACCGAAATATCCTTAAATCTTCCGGCATCGTCTGTACCAGAAATTATTTTTGGCATTCGCCGAATCACTCAAAGCATGGCTAATTACTTGAGTGTCAAACAACGTGGAGTTTTAAAATTCAACCTTACTGTCGCCAATGAGGAACAAGACACCCATATTTTTCATTTCAAACTCTCTGGCCCCTCTAGGGACCCTAAACACTTAACTAGTCTCATACAAGAAAGGTTAAGCCGAGAAACCATTCCCTCTCGAATCGAATCGATCCACCTGAAATCGATACAAGAACCGCCCCTCGCTCCGTCCATCGACTCTTTGATTCCCCAGGAAGAAAATACGGAATTCTGCCAAGCGCACTTGATCGACCAATTACAAGCTAAATTAGGCAATGATTGCGTTTATGGCATCACCGTTTGCGCTGATCATCGGCCAGAAAACTCGTGGCGAACCACTACACCCGGCGAACGTCATCAACAGACACCGCCGAGGAATCGACCATCTTGGTTACTACATAAACCCATAGCACTAACGTCCACATCTAACATACCCCACCTACGCGGACCATTAGTCATTATTAGCGGCCCTGAACGCATTGAAACGGGCTGGTGGGACGACAATGATATTAAACGGGATTACTTCCTCGCACGAACGCAAGACCATTCTCAAGTGTGGATATACCAAGAAACAATCAATGACCGTTGGTTCTTACATGGGATTTTTGCATGATGCAGCCGTCAATAGCATCAGCCTATGCCGAACTACATTGCGTGAGTAACTTTAGTTTTCTTAAAGGCGCCTCACACCCTGAAGAACTGGTCAAACAAGCAAGAACTCTTGGGTACCAATCTATTGCTATAACCGACGAGTGTTCGGTTGCAGGTGTCGTCCGAGCTCACACCGCGGCTCAAGCTGAAAATATTAAATTATTAATTGGATCAGAGTTCAAACTAGAAGAAGGTACTCGTTTCGTCCTGATCGCCAAAAATCGTTGTGGCTATGGTTATATCTGCGATCTAATTAGCGCGGCACGTCGTCGCGCACCGAAGGGAACCTACCGCCTAAGTCAAAAACACTTTACAGAGGTAGAAAATAATTGCATCGCCATATGGATACCTGGCACCGAAGTAGATACGGAGGTAGATACTAAACACCTCTATTGGCTAAAGGATCGATTTCAGAGCAAAGTCTGGATTGGAGTAGCGCGATCAATGACCAATAGTGAGACAACAAAAATAGAGATGCTCAAATATATGTCTCAACTCACGATGACATCTCTTGTAGCTATCGGCAATGTACATATGCATATCCGAGAGCGTCGCGCATTAAGAGACACCATTCATGCAATTCGTTTGAAAAAAACGATTGAAAGAAGTGGATTTGATTTGCCTCCTAATGGAGAAAACTATTTACGCAGTATCAACATGATCCAAAATTTATACACACTGCCTCTTATAGCGGAAACATTAAAGATAGCCAACCAATGTGACTTCACACTCAGCTCACTCAAATATGAGTACCCAGAGGAAATTACCCCAAATGGAATAAGCGCTACTCAGTATCTGCGCACACTGGTTCTGAAAGGTCTCAACTGGAGATTCCCTAAAACGGTTCCCGAAAAAGTTGTGCAATTAATTGAACGAGAACTAAAAATCATCAACGAATTAAGCTATGAACCTTACTTCTTAACCGTATTTGACATCACCGACTACGCCCGATCCCAAAACATATTATTTCAAGGTAGAGGAAGCGCAGCAAACTCCGCGGTATGCTATGTATTAGGTATCACAGAGGTCGACCCCAACCGGTCTGAGATGTTATTCGAAAGGTTTCTGTCTAAAGAACGTAACGAACCACCCGATATCGACGTTGACTTTGAGAATAGTCGTCGCGAAGAAGTGATCCAGTACATTTATAATAAATATGGTCGTGACAGGGCCGCTCTAGCTGCGGCGGTAGTCACGTACCGGCCTAAAAGTGCGTTTAGAGACGTGGGTAAAGCGCTGGGTTTGGATTTAGAACAAATTAACCGAATTTCTAAGAATTTCTCCTGGTGGGATGAACAATCAAGCCGAGCTGATCGGCTAAAAGAGGCTGGCTTTAACACAAGTACTAAAGTAATCAAACGACTCATCCATATCACTCAAGAACTGTCCAGGTTCCCTAGACACCTCTCTCAACACGTCGGTGGATTTGTGATTTCACGTGGGCCATTGACTCAATTAGTCCCGGTTGAAAACGCAGCGATGGAAAACCGCACAATCATTCAATGGGACAAAGATGATCTAGCCGCACTGGGGCTACTCAAAATAGATGTTTTGGCATTAGGGATGTTATCGGCTATTCGTCGATCGTTACACATGATGGAAAAGTGGTATCAAAAACCATTTTCGATATCTGATATTCCTCCAGAAGACCCAAAAGTCTACGAAATGATATCTAGAGCAGACACTATTGGGGTTTTCCAAATTGAATCTAGAGCACAAATGTCAATGCTTCCGCGCATGAAACCGAAATGCTTTTATGATCTAGTCATAGAAGTCGCCATTGTGCGGCCAGGGCCCATTCAAGGTGGCATGGTTCATCCCTACTTAGCACGTCGTCAGAAAAAAAAACCCGTTACCTATCCCTCTGTCGCCGTCAAAAAAGTCCTCGAGAGAACACTGGGTGTGCCGATATTTCAAGAGCAGGTCATGCAAATTGCTATTGTCGCAGCAGGGTTCACTCCCGGCGAAGCCGACCAACTCCGTCGCTCAATGGCAGCCTGGAAACGTCGAGGTGGATTGGGCCATTTTGAGAGAAAACTTATTCAAGGGATGCGAGACCGCGGATATAGCAACACATTCGCTAAACAAATATTCCAGCAAATTCTGGGATTTGGGGAATATGGGTTTCCTGAGTCTCACTCAGCAAGCTTTGCGTTACTGGTATATGTCTCTAGCTGGTTAAAGTATCACGAACCAGCCGTTTTTACGTGCGCACTCCTCAATAGTCAGCCAATGGGATTCTATGGGCCATCTCAGCTAATTCAAGACGCGCAACGTCATAAGGTAATTATTCTGCCGGTAGATATACAAAAAAGTCATCGTGAATGTCATCTAACGCATATCCCCAATGAGAGCAAGCCTGCTATCCAGCTTGGTTTCAACTTGATAAAAAATCTATCTGCAGATGCTATAGAAAAAATAGTTATTCACCGATCGGAACAACTATCGATCGATCAAATATTAAAGCGAGCTAAATTAAATAAAAAAGACTTACATGCACTCGCTAGCTCGGACGCTTTGTTAAATTCTATAGGTAATAGACATCAAGCCAACTGGTGGGTCAACGGGTTAGATCTAGACCCACCAGATCTCTTTCGTGATTTACCAAGCACACCAGAAAACTTCGAACCACCTCCGCCAACAAAAGGGGAGAATATTATTGCTGACTACAACAGCATAGGCCTCACATTGAGAGAGCATCCAATGCGCTTACTTAGATCAGACCTAAAAAAAAGACGGGTCATCACAGCTGAGGCCATCAAAAATCTTCGCGGTGGACAAGCAGCTCGGGTGGTGGGCATCGTGACTTCTCGACAGCGTCCCAGCACATCCAGCGGCGTGGTATTTGTGACACTAGAAGATGAGACGGGATATATCAATACTATAATTTGGCGTGATATTGCCTCCACGCAACGTCAAACTCTAATGAGTGCTCAATTACTGGGTGTCTCAGGGTATATAGAAAAAGACGGCCAAGTCATCCATCTGATTGCGAAAAAATTAGTCGATTACTCACCGCTTCTTGGTAAACTGATGACAACCTCAAGAGACTTTCATTAAAAAAATGCCATTCGAATTCGACAAAATTATTGATAGAAAAACCTCGTCCAGCAGCAAATGGACTAAGTATGACCAGCCCGATATTATCCCCATGTGGGTTGCAGATATGGACTTTGAGACGGCACCTTGCATCAAATCTGCCTTATTAGAACGCGTCAACCATGGAATATATGGTTACACGCAAACACCAACCGAACTACCTCCAACCGTCGTAAACTATTTAAGTGAAGAATTCAACTGGACGATCGATCCAGATTGGATCGTGTGGCTACCCAGCTTAGTAGTTGGACTAAACGTAGTCAGTCGAGCGTTCGCAAAGGATGGAGAGGCTATCATTTCTAATACGCCGATATACCCTCCTTTTCTATCAGCGCCGACATACGGTAACGCTCAAACAATTACCGCGCCATTAAACTGGGATGGCACGCGATGGGTGATGGATTTTAAAACATTAGAAGCTGCAATCACACCTGACACAAAAGCATTTTTATTTTGCAGTCCTCATAATCCAACGGGTCGCGTATGGGATATTGAGGAGCTCAATGAATTAGTGAGCTTCTGTCGTAAACATAATCTCATTTTAATTTCCGACGAGATACACGCTGGATTGATTTTGGACCAAGACAAAAAACACATAGCAACTGGCAATATTCCAGACGCTGCTGACATTTTAGTGACGCTCCAGTCTGCCAGTAAAACTTTTAATATGCCCGGGTTAGGTTGCGCTTATGCGGTGGTAAAAAACCCGATACTAAGAAAAAAAATAAAACAAATTATGAATGGCATTGTTCATCATGTTGGTGCTTTAGGTTTCACCGCCACCCTTGCCGCTTACCAAAATGGAAAGGCATGGCACTCCGAACTTATCGAATATCTGCGGCTCAATCGCGAACAAGTCGAACAAACGTTATCTCCTTGCGATGGCCTGACCGTCTACCACTCCGAGGCGACCTACCTGACGTGGATTGATGCACGAAAAATGCCCGTTAACAACCCGTCGCTATATTTTGAAAAATTTGGAGTGGGCCTCTATGATGGAGCACCTTTTGGTGCTCCAGGATTCTTAAGGCTAAACTATGCGTGTCCAAACTCAATACTCCAGGAGGCGCTAAAACGAATCAAATCTGGATTAGCAGAACTTACCTAATCACACGATTTCGCTATCATTCAGTAACTAAACTCGCTGCATTAATCGGAAATATCTGGCCCGAGATACCTAGTAGGGTTACTTTGGGCCCCGAAAAGCACTGTAAGTCAATTGTGTACAAACTCAACACAAAATAATTTTCATATAACGGTGAAAATGGCTGTTCGAGCATGCACGGCACACCGTCTAGCGCTTCGATGATTGACTTCAAAATGCCGCCATCCTGTGACAATAACCTTTTCGCTACTTCACTCTTCGCTATTTTCTCCCCGACGTACTGCTCGAACTCGTTCTCCGTCGGATTATTAGCCGACAACACAACCGCTAGGATAGCCAGCAATATTAATTTCATATCAACTCACAGGTACACAAAATAGTTTTAAGATTAACCGATTATTTGGATTTTTGTCGCTCTCGTTTTTGTCGTCGCCACTCCCAAGGCGGGACCGACGAGTCATCGGCCCAAACTCCAACCCGATCTTGCTTTGCCAATACTTCGGCCTTCTCGTATGCACGACGGTCGTCAAGTAATTGTTCTTGCTGATAAGCCCGATACCACCAAGCCCAGCCTTCTCGCACCAATAATTTATTGACCTCTATGTCAACAAACCACACCTTACATATCCAGCGCTTGTATCGGTCCTTCTTTGGGCAATCGGCGATAATAAATTGAGAAAAAATCAACCCAACTAAAAAATCACGAGCTTCTGAACCAAACGGCTGATCTAGCTCTGGAGTGTCAATCCCCATTAAACGAATCTTTTGTTTTTGATTATTCGCATCTCGAATGGTAATGGTGTCTCCATCAGCAATGCGTGTCACATTACCCTCTAGCGAAGCTGAATACGAGTTTGGAATTATCAACAACAAAAGAAAACCTGCAGCCCACAAAAGCATCAGGATAGTTTTAGTGTCTATAGGCGTATAAATCATATTAATTTTTATCATGACCTATCTAGACTTTGGTAGGATGATTTAAGTAAAAGTTAATCGACACAAACTGAAAACAAAGCTCAGCTAACAAAGGATGATTAATGACAGTAACAGCAATGAATCATTTTACGATACTAACGGACAATCTTGACGCAACTATTGAGTTTTATCGTGATTATCTTGGCCTAGAAACGGGTGAACGACCGCCACTTAAGTTTCCCGGAGCGTGGCTGTATGCTGGAAAAGTAGCCGTTCTCCACATCATAGCGGGTAAGACTCTGCCAGAGCCAAGAGAAGGGGTCATTGACCACATCGCGTTCAGTGCGACAGGACTTCGCGCTACCGTCAAGAAGCTAATTCAAGGCAACATTGACTACTCACTTCGTCAGGTTAGACCAGTAGACCCGTGGCAACTATTTTTCTTTGACCCATCTGGCGCCAAAGTCGAGCTCGACTATCCTTCAAACGAACCCACCCCAGAACCGTAATTTGAATTAATCAGAGGACCCAACGGGCGTTGCTGCGGACGGACGACCTGGTTCCGTCTTCTTATCAGAACTGTCAGCCTCTTGAGACTTAGGGATCGGAGCAGCTATTTCGATGCCTAGCTCCCTTTCATAGTATTTAATCCAATTTTCCACATTACCCTCTTGAATCTCAATAGCCGCATCCCCTGCCACAGCCGTGCAAGACCACCCCGTTAAAAGTAAGTACGTAACTAAATAAATAGTGTTTCGAAGCTTAAACATGAGGAGATGCCCATCTAATTTCATGCGACGTCAAAAACAATTAAAGACGAACTCGGATTGATCAATCAGATTAAGAGGTAGTGGCGCGCCCGGAGAGATTCGAACTCCCGACCCCTTGGTTCGAAGCCAAGTACTCTATCCAACTGAGCTACGGGCGCAACAAAACAAACTGGACGTCATTCTACCAGCAAACCCCAAACCTTAAAGTTTTAAGATCTGCAGAAACAGAGTGTATCTCTGAGACTAGGAGAAATTTACCTATAGGGACTTATACCAAAAAGGCGTGTGTTAAACTACGCCGCTGTTTATAGGACATCTGGAGAGATTAAATTTTGTTGGATAATAGTTTAGTAGAATCTGCGGAAGAAGTATCTCGAATAGCTTTCGGATTTATGGCATCAAAGGCGCTCTTTGCAGGGTTACATATTGACGTTTTCACTCACCTGTCCGATGGACCTAAGAGCTCCGAAGAAATTTCTAAAAAGTCAAAAGTTCCAATCAATAGGGTTACCACATTGATGACAGCCCTGACGAGCATAGGACTCGTTGACCGTCAAGAACAGGGAGAAATTTACTCGAACTCACCCGGCGCAGAAGCATTTCTGTCCAGAAATGCAAAATACGAATTCGGTGATTATCTTCGCTACCAGATAGATCAACAAATGTATCCGTTTTTAGGTCAGTTAAACGAAGTTCTCGACGGAACATTAGCCGCAGACGCAGTCGACTCTTATCAACACTGGATGAATGACGCAGAGCAAGCATCTATTTATTGCGAAGCTCAACATGCCGGATCCTTGGGGCCAGGAAAAACACTATGCCGCTTAGTAGACCTTAGTGAAGCAGAAACACTACTTGATGTTGGTGGAGGAACTGGCGCTCTTAGCATTCGGCTTCTCGAAGAGTTTCCAAATCTAACGTCAACTATTATTGACTTCCCAAACGTCGCAGAAATTGGTTGGAAATTTATATCTGAGGCGAAGATGGTCGACAGAATCCGTTATATCCCGTCCAATGCACTCTCAACCGAGTGGCCGACCAATCAAGGCGCTATTCTGATGTCGTATTTATTCAGCGGGATTCCAGGGACCGAAGTGCCCAGACTCGTAGAGTATGCTTTTGACTGTCTAAAACCAGGTGGAAATTTTATGGTCCACGATTTCATGGTCGAAAATAATCGTCTTGGACCACCAATGGCAGCTTTGTGGCAACTACAACACATGGCGTTTACCCCCGAGGCACGCTCAGTGACCCCCGGGTGGTTACGAACTCGTCTTCATGAGGTCGGTTTTGTAGACATTCAGGAAGATGAAATGATACCTGGCTTGACACGCCTGATTCACGCTAAAAAGCCAGCATAGAGCGATTAGGTTTAGAAGGCCTATATGCTTTGCAAGCTATAGCCGCTAACTCTAAAAAGTTATAGATCCTAAGATAAGGCTGAGATTGTTTGGCGCGCCCGGCACGATTCGAACGTGCGACCCCATGCTTCGTAGGCATGTACTCTATCCAGCTGAGCTACGGGCGCCCTAACAACGACGAGATTATAACAAAATCAAATTTAAACGTTATTTTTGTAAATCATAATTGTTTAACGCACTTAAGTTAAAATGCCCCAACAAAAAATAAAGTATCGAATTAAATGGCACTTATAGTTCAAAAATATGGCGGTACTTCTGTAGGCTCCTCTGAGCGAATCATGAATGTTGCCCAACGGGTAGCGAAGTGGAAACGTGCGGGCCATGATGTTGTAGTTGTTGTATCGGCAATGTCTGGGGAAACAAATCGATTGATCGAACTTGCCCAATCAATTCAATCACAACCTGACCCCAAGGAGCTTGACGTTATTTGTTCAACAGGTGAACAGGTGACGATCGGCTTGTTGTCGATGGCATTAATTAATTTAGGGGTCCCAGCCAGATCCTATACAGGCGGTCAGATTCGACTACTTACCGATAATTCATACTCGAAAGCGAGAATTCTTGAAATCGACAAAGACCGAATCCAATCCGACCTTCATGCCGGCAAGGTAGTCGTGGTCGCTGGCTTTCAAGGAGTCGACGCTGACAATAACATCACCACTCTAGGCCGCGGCGGATCAGACACATCCGGAGTGGCGATAGCAGCCGCTCTCAGCGCCCAAGAGTGTCAAATTTATACAGACGTGGATGGTGTCTACACAACGGATCCACGAGTTGTTGCAACCGCGCGGCGCTTAACGACGGTCACATTTGAAGAAATGTTGGAAATGGCTAGTTTAGGATCCAAGGTATTGCAAATACGTGCGGTAGAGTTTGCCGGAAAATATAAGGTACGACTTCGAGTCCTATCCAGCCTTACCGATCCAAATATTTCTATTGAAGAAGAATCCCAATCTGGCACATTAATTACATTTGAGGATGATGGAACTATGGAAGCTGCTCTAGTCTCTGGAATTGCATTCAATCGCGATGAAGCAAAGGTTACTATGCTTGGAGTCCCCGACACTCCCGGTATTGCTTTTAAAATTCTCGACCCAATTGCCAACGCGAACATCGAGGTTGATGTGATAGTACAAAACATCAGTACGGACGGTAAAACAGATTTTTCGTTCACTGTACCAAAGGGGGATATGGATAGAACCATAGAACTCTTAAAACCGGTGCAAGAGGAAATGGGAGCCAGGGAACTGGTAGGGGATGGTAAGATTTGTAAGCTCGGCTTAGTCGGCGTTGGCATGCGTTCGCATGGTGGTGTCGCTCGAAAAATGTTTGAAACGCTCTCAAACGAAGGTGTAAACATACAAATGATTTCCACCTCCGAGATAAAAATCACAGTTGTCATTGACGAAAAGTATATGGAGCTTGCCGTAAGGGCCCTCCATCAAAGTTTTAACCTAGAGGAATCTAACTAGATACTCGTCAAAGTTTCAACTAAAATACGGACTTCTGATTTTATTGTTCTTGATTTATAACGGAGAGTTGGCCGAGCGGCTGAAGGCGCTCCCCTGCTAAGGGAGTATAGGGTTTATAGCCCTATCGAGGGTTCGAATCCCTCACTCTCCGCCAATAATTTTTATAAGTATATGTTTTATATGTACTTTTAATTGAATTGGTGTACTGGGATATCCAAAATCCTATCCAAAAAATTTACATACAGCAAATCGTCCATCTATCAGCGAAGGCCTCCCACCTAGCAGGACTACGTTATCTACAGGTAGCGTCGAACACAATAGAAAGGCGTTCCGCCGTCAAATACGGTGCTCCTCTGGAATAACCATAGAAACAATAAATTCGTAGATGTTGAGCATTTTTTCTTCGGCAGTTTTGGATGAACGCATGCTTTGCATGAGGGCCATTTGCGAGTTTATAAACTCAGAGGTCTTCTTGCTGTCCAGGTGCTTGTATGCCTTGCCGCTACCCTTTGCCGTTTCAATACATAACGTCAACCTTCGCTCTAACTCGCTGTCGTAAAGATGAATAT
>Ga0209251_1002168_pt1 | contig 14088 bp, 9 predicted proteins | sample SaaInlV_100m_DNA_6_FD_184665 | JGI IMG/M metagenome (GOLD analysis project Ga0209251, IMG submission 184665) | Marine microbial communities from expanding oxygen minimum zones in the Saanich Inlet - Saanich Inlet SI073_LV_10m_DNA (SPAdes) (version 2) | ecosystem: Environmental > Aquatic > Marine... | reverse complement strand
CACTCGAAAAAAAGAAAGCGGATTCATATATCGTAGCTACCAGGCTCGCACTCTACATGTGGGATTCAATCCCGGACAACCACATGCACAAACAAATTGATATAGGTCATTTCAGAAACAAAGGACATATTGAAAGCCAGGCCAAACGAATGCTTCAAGACCCACGCTCCAAGGCAAAATTCAATGACTTCATGCTTCATTGGTTGGAAATGAAAACCAAGGAACTGCCATCCAAAAATACAAAAAGATACTCAAAATTCACTCCTGCTCTTGCCCTCGACCTGAGACGTTCCCTTTTTCGGGGTATTGAAAAAGCGATATGGGAACAAAATGTCGATTGGCATAATTTTATTAGTATGCCTTCGATTCAATTCAATGACCGCATGGCAAATTATTATGGTTTACCCTTCCCAACTAAAACAAATGCTTCCAGTTTCATTTCATTAGAATCTCAAAAAATGGGTCGAGTTGGCTTACATACCCACCCCTATATTTTAGCCAGTCATTCTTACGCTGAAGAAAGCTCGCCGATTCATAGGGGAGTTTTTGTCAGTCGAAAAATTCTGGGGCGGACACTCAGACCTCCCAAGGAAGCAGTTTCTTTCCGTAATGCTGACTATGATACCAATTGGACGATGCGCCAAAAAGTAACCGCTCTTACAAAGCCGGCAAATTGTATGAGTTGTCACGACCTAATCAATGCAACGGGCTTCACTCTGGAAGGATTTGACACAACGGGACGGACTCGGACCAACCTTGGCACAAAACCGCTCAATCTTGCTACTGAATATTTGGACGAAAATGGAAACCAAAGAAAACTCGACGGAGCAAAAGGATTACTCCAAGAGGCACTAAAATCGACTAAGTCATCAAAATATTTCATCGAGGAACTATGCAAGCACCTTGCAAAACAGCCCATACGAAGCTATTCCAATATAAATTTCTTAGAACTTTCCAAAATGTTATCCTCCAGAAAATTAACCATAAAGGATTTATATTTAAAAATTGCGATGCAAGCAGCAACCGATGATTTTATATTTAATAACTGAGTAATTAAAGATGAACTTAAACTCTATTAATCGACGATCTGCACTTAAAAACCTGGGACTTTCTTCGCTTTCTCTACCCATCCTTTCCCAGTCATCAAGTCTCTTTTCTGCGAATACGGATAAAACCGCCGCCAAGCAAAGGCTTATCGTTATGTTCAGCCCAAACGGCACCATTCCAAATCACTTTTGGCCGGACACCATAGGGGAAGACTATGAACACAAAACTATTCTTAAGCCGCTCGAACCCTTTCACGACAAATTGCTCATTCTACGGAACCTACATAATAAGGTAAGAGGAGACGGAGACAATCATATGCGTGGAATGAGTTGCCTGCTTACAGGCATCGAACTTTTCCCCGGTAATGTAATGGGGGGAGGCAATACCCCATCCGGTTGGCCCAAAGGAATTTCCATAGATCGAGAAATATCCAATCATTTACAGTCTCAACCCCATACTCGTACTCGATTTGGAGCGTTACATTTTGGAGTTGGCGTTCAGGACACCGCTGATCCTTGGACTCGAATGTCTTACAACGGACCAAATCAGCCTGTCACTCCTTTATCAGACCCTTACGATGCTTACAGAAAAATGTACGGTAATGTTCGTGACAAAAAGAAAGTTCGATCAATCTTGGATGATTTAAATGCCGACCTGCAAAAAGTTGCCAACCGACTTCCGGAATCCGATCGTAGATTATTAATAGAACACTCCAAATTAGTGCAACGAATGGATAGGGAGTACGAGGCAGGCAGTTCACTTTCCAACCTTAGTGCACCGCCCCCCGAGTTACCGGAGGGAATTCGTAACCTCAATGAAAATATCCCGCAACTAGGTCGCTTACAAATTGATTTACTAGTCAATTCTTTCGTCAATGACTTTGCCCGAGTAGCGACTTTACAATATACGAAGTCTGTTGGACAGGCGAAGATGAAATGGTTGGATGTGGAGGATGCCCATCACACTCTTTCTCACGAACCTGATAAGAATAAGGACGCTCATGATAAACTGGTTCGTATTAACACATGGTTCGCGGAGGAACTTGCTTATTTACTCAAAAAATTAGAATCCACTCCGGAACCCGGACAAAAAGGATCGATGCTTGATCACACCTTGGTTATTTGGACAAACGAACTGGGCAAGGGTAACAATCATACGCTTGACCATATTCCTTTTGTTCTCGCTGGAAACGGCTTTGGGTTTCGGATGGGGCGCTCGATGTCCTGCGAAAATGTTCCACATAATCGCTTCCTGCTCAGCCTGGCTCATGCAGTCGGGCATCCACTTAAAACTTTTGGTAACCCCAAGCTTTCTGCAGGGGGCCCACTCTTACTAGGCTAAAACAATATGAAAGCTACACTTCTTTTGCTCTTCTTTCTTCCGCTTCTTACCCAGGCAGAAAATAAGGATAATAAATGGGTACCCCTTTTTGACGGGAAAACCACTGATGGATGGACCCCCCGTGGAAAAGTTGAAAAATTTGAGGCAATAAATGGGGAGCTTCACTTATTATCAAAGGGAAACATTTGGGTTTTAAGTGACCTAGAAATGAAAGACTTTGAAGCCGAATGCGAAGTCAAGATTCCACTTGATTACGAAAAATTTAATTCAGGACTGGGCTTTCGGTTGACTGGGAAAAACGGAAAGCCCAAGGGCTACCAATTCGAAATTGACCGATACAAACCGGGAGCCGTTTACGGAATTGGCTTAGGTGGTTGGCTTTACCCCCAAAAAAAGCAGGAAGCAGAGTACAAAATTCGCTCGAAAAATCTCTTCCAAGCAGCTGAATGGAACCATGTTCGAGTCCTTTGCAAAGGTTCAAGTATTAAGACTTTCCTTAATCAAAAAATGATATCTGAAATTAAAGATAACCAATCCATGTCAGGCTGCTTTGGAATTCAACACCACGGGAAAGGTGGAGTAGTCGCGTTTCGTAATATTCGTGCCCGTAAAGTAAAATGAAAAGGGTTCTTGACCCCTTTAGTTCGCTGAAATAATCATTCACTATGAATCCTCAACCTGGTTGTTTACCCTTTTCTCTTGGCCTAGCCTTTATTCTACTTTGTTGTTCTATCATCGGTTGTTCAAATCAAACCAATGAGCCAGCAACCGATGATAATTCTTCGGCCAGTCAAAATTACTCTTTAGACTTTTGCGTGGTTTCTGGTAATGACCTTAATGATGAAGATACTGATATGATTCCATTCACTTACGAGTACGAGGGAATCCAAATTGTATTTTGTTGTAAACCCTGCCTTCCTAAGTTTAAGAAAGATCCGGCTAAATACATGGCTATTATAAAGGAAGAGATGGAAGATCTCTCAAAGGAACCCTCCAGCTAGTTTCAGTTTATTTTTCGTGCATTGATTGCCACCAACTTTTTTTAGGTGGATTACGAATACTTTTTTGAGAAGTTTCTGAAAGTCCACTTGTTGGTAACCAAGCCTCAACCGAATCCTTATCCTGTCGATACCATTCCTGACCGACTTTTTTAATGGTCGATTGCTGAAGCTTTTCATCGGATATTGAAATTGCCCATTCCATGGCTGCTCCACCATCCTTGGTAGATACCGTGGATGCATATGCGGCCAAAGCAGAATCGAGCTTTGGACCTGACTCTCTGTCATTCAGCCAATCTCCTGCAGCCAAAGGATCTTGTTTTGCCCAGTTGGAAATCGAGCTTTTAATTCCAACTTCCTGAGATTTTCCATCTGGTAAATTGGAGAAGTAATCGATTGAACTTTCAGGGTCTGTTTCACTCCATTTCCTTCCCAAATTCTCAAATGCTTTGGCAGAGTATTTTTCGTTGGCATGAGTCTCGAGCCATTCCGCAACTTCTTCTGGACGATCGCGGGCAAAACTTCGACTCAAATTCATAAAGGCACCCTCTTTCAACTTCGGGTCAGGTAATTCCTCGGCCCACGATGAAGCCCTACCAAATCCACCTTCCCTGTTATGTTGGTCAGTTAGAATGCCTACTAATTTGGCAACCTCTTCTCCCCCCTTAAGGTTCATGACATATGATGTTGCTCCTTCTAGGTCCCGTGTTGCCCATCCTTTAACCAATCCAAAATTATACAACTTCGCCATCCCGGCATTTTCCGGATCTTCAACCCACGCCTTTGCAGAATCCGGGTCTCTTGTTGCCCACCCTTCCAAAACTCCTGATGTTGCAAAGCCTGCCCCAATTCCGGAAGCGCGAGATTTACAGTAATCAATCGCTGCAAGAGGATCAAATTGAGACCAAGAATAAAGTAGCATTTTATATTCCTGCATGTTCTCAAAGCCCATAGGCAGAGATTCAAAAGCTTTTAATGCCTGACCAACATTATCTCTATTTAAATTCTCAAAAGCACGAGCAAACGCAGCCGAACGCTTAATTGGATTGGTTTCCGATTGAGCAGACAGTAACATTTGCTCAAGGGATTTGGGGGAAGCCATTTTTTTTACTTCCTCTTCCTCCTCCTCGTTTACTGGAACATCCCGATCACGATCAAAAGATTTTGTGCTTGGATTGTTATTTTTCGATTGGAGTTCTAAGGATTGCTTGGGGGGCAATTCTTCAGATGCGATCTCATTATTATCAATTGAACCTTTGGGCAGACCCAAATAATAACCAAACAAGAAAATGATCGCCCCCATTAATAAGAGAAATACTCCTGACAATTTTTTTGAACTCTTCGATTCCATAATCACAAAATAATTTTAACTTACTAATATTACAACGACCATTAAGTGAAAGTTACAAATATTCTATTTCATTTTTGTAATTTTACCATAGAGGTGGCCTCCCACTTTACCATGACTCCAGGTACCGGCATATTTATTGCCATCAATCACAACATGAGCACTAAAAGTTCCCAAACCGGGAATATTCATTTCATCCATGGTGATGACCGGTATATTACCAACCCACTTAACGGGTAGTGGCATAGGCAAAGTTACATCTTTTTGACCATACTTAATTCTAGCGGTAAAAATCCACAGGTTTTGTTCTCCAAATTTTTGAACCGATTGGATCTCATAAACTTCTTCGGATGGCGGATTTTTTGCACCATCAACAGTAAAAAAACCACTGAAACGAACTCCCTTCATAGCTTTCTCAAAATTTTTAAACAATGTTTTTTGAGGGGTATCTTCTCCTGATACGAAGAGAAAGGAACCAGCCATTAAAACAATAATTGTCACCATACTATTCAAACGCTTCATTAGTTATATGAAATTATATTGTAAAACGCATGCAAACCCGAAAACTATGTTTCTGTTAAAATAAATTTTAGAGAGTTAATGATTATAATCGCTTCATTAAACAACAAGTACCACGATAAAGTTTTACTATTTATAAATATCTGCCTTCGCATAATAAAATCCAAATTCACGACATTAGCTTGATATGACACCAAAAAACAAACTCCTGCTTTTTTTAATAATTCTCATTAAATCTTCAGGCCTTTCCTTTGCTCAAATTGAAAATCAAGCCACGCCAATCGAAAATATATCGGTCAAAAAAGGATTTAAGATTGAGTTACTCTTTACTGTTCCGAAAGAAAGGCTGGGTTCATGGGTAAATCTTTGCCTGGACAACAAAAATCGCATCATTGCCAGTGATCAATTTGGTGGACTCTATCGTTTTGAAGTCCCTGCTAAGGGAAAAACACTCAAAGAAAGTGATATCGAAAAAATCCCTGTCGATATCCGTGCAGCAAATGGTATCCTTTGGGCATTTGATAGCCTGTATGTGGCCGTCAATGATTATGAGAAAAAGATGGAAAGCGGAGTCTACAGGCTCACCGACTCCAACGGAGACGACCAACTTGATAAGGTTGAAAAACTGCGGGGCATGCAAGCACGCGGTGATCATGGTGTACATGCCCTAATACTCAGCCCCGACAAAAAATCGATTTACTTAATCACAGGGAACAATACCACTCCAGTTGAAGCGAACCGTTCGCGTGTACCCATGGATTGGGGGGAAGATCACCTACTCCCGAGGATGCCTGATGGACGAGGGCATAACCGTGATCGCCTGGCTCCTGCCGGCATCATTTACAAAATGTCTCCGGATGGTAAGGATTGGGAGATTGTGTCATCCGGATACCGAAACATTTTTGACGGTGGCTTTAATGCAGATGGCGAGCTCTTTACCTACGACGCGGACATGGAATATGATTTCAATACTCCCTGGTATCGCCCAACTCGCATCTGCCATGTCACGAGTGGATCCATGTACGGTTGGCGAAATGGAACCGGTAAGCGACCCGAATTCTACCCGGATACTTTACCTCCCGTAGTCAACATTGGTCCAGGCTCCCCTACCGGGGTCACTTTCGGATACGGAGCCAAGTTTCCACCCAAATATCAAAAAGCGATGTTTATTCTGGATTGGAGTTGGGGGAAAATCTATGCCATTCACATGAGTCCTGATGGAAGCACTTATTCCGGGGAAAAAGAGACTTTCATTACTGGTAGTCCACTTCCGGTAACAGACGCAATTATCCATCCAGGGGATGGATCCATGTACTTTGCTATTGGCGGTAGAAAAGTTCAGTCAGGACTCTACCGGGTCAGTTATACTGGCGAGGGAATAACCGCCCCTATCTCCACAAAACCCAGCGTGAATGAACTTGCAAGTCTACGGCATCAGCTGGAAAATTTGCATATTGGAAAGCATCCTAAGGCATTGGAATTGGCTTGGCCGCATATCGATCATCACGACCGCTTCGTCCGATGGGCCGCCCTCATGGCCATCCAGCGTTTGCCAGTTGAAAAATGGGCTTCGAAAGCTCTCCAAGAAAAGAATCATGGCAAACGGGTAAATGTGCTTCTATCCCTAACCAAAGCTGCAGGAATTGATCCTTTTCACCGTCAAGATACGGATCCTCCCATCAATCAAAAAATGGGCCAACAGATCCTTCAATCCCTTCTTCAAATCGAATCGAAGGATTTGACTCCCAGTGAGCGGCTCACCTTGGTACGAACCTATCAGGTTGCGATGGTTCGTTTTGGAAAACCATCCCCACAAGTAGGTGTGAAAATTGTCGGGCAATTAGATTCTCAATTTCCCGCTAAAAATTTTGAAATGAATTGGTTACTTTGTGAAACCCTTGCCTTTCTTGATTCACCCACTGCAGCCAAAAAAGGAATAGCTCTCCTTTTGGAGGCTCCCACACAGGAAGAGCAAATGGAATATGCCCGTTCCCTCCGCAACCTGCAAAGCGGATGGACCCATGAACTACGAACCCAATATTTTAATTGGTTTCTCAAGGCCGCCAATTACCGTGGTGGGGCAAGCTTTACCAAATTTATAGAGTTCATACGGAACGATGCAGTGGCCAGCTTGAGTGCCAAAGAGCAAAAAGATCTTGCTGTCCTGCTTAACAAAAAAGCCGAGGTAAAGTCACCTGCAGAGGTTATGGCAGAGGCCATGGCTGGTAGGACATTCGTTAAAAACTGGAAATTGGAGGAATTAACTAAAGCGGCATCCACTGGGCTTAAGGGTAGAAACTTTAAGGTTGGTCGCAGGATGTTTGCAGCAGGTGGTTGTTACGCGTGCCACCGATTTGGAAATCAAGGCGGCATGAACGGCCCCGACCTGACCGGATCGGGCGGACGCTACTCACCTCATGATCTACTCGAACAAATCATGTATCCAAGCAAGGAAATAAATGAACAGTTTGTACCCACTTTCGTGACTTTAAAAAACGGGGATACTTTATCCGGAGTTGTCGTTAACTTGAATGGTAACCGCGTTACCTTAAACACCGATTTATATAACCCGAATCAAAGAACGAGCGTGCAAACAAATGAAGTTAAAAGCATGGGACCGTCCACCGTCTCTCCCATGCCCCCTGGACTTCTCAATATGATGGAAGAAGAAGAAGTAATGGATCTGCTAGCATACATTTTAAGCGGTGACGATCCTCAGCATAAGTTCTTCAAATAATATAGCTTATGAAAAGGCCGGGGATACTTTATGTAACCGGATTCGTTTTCTTTATTAGTGTTCATTATCTTGGCGGAAAGAATAGTTTTGAAGTTACCGAAATTCCTCAAGAAGTAAGACATCGCTTAAAATTGGATGAATTTCATCAGCAGCATATTGACCTTCACGGATTTTCTATAATTGGATCAGCTAAAGTTTCGAGTTATGCGTTAAAAGAGGCTGCTTTTCTGATCCAAAAGATGGTCGGAGATAGAAACGAATTACTTTCGATGCTGAATCAAAACAAAGCTCGTTATGTAGTGATGGCCAGAGATGAATTCACTACAGACATTCCCGAACACTCGGACCTCAAACCTTCCCAATATTGGGATCAGCGAGCTCGTGGGTTAGGTGCTACCTTTGCTCGCCCTGCCGTCACATGCGGAGAGGAAAACCTTCTTGGTATTAAAGGAGATCCATACGCAAAAGAGAATATTTTGATTCATGAATTTGCCCATGCCTTGCATCAAATGGCACTGATACAATTAAATCCAAACTTTCAAAAGAGAATTGAAGCGTGTTATAAAAATGCAATTACAGAGAAAATTTGGGAAGGAACATACGCATCAACCAATGAAAACGAATATTGGGCTGAAGGAGTTCAATCCTGGTTTAACACCAACCGTGAAAACGATCATGATCATGGGCATATTAATACAAGGAAAGAACTCAAAAAAGCAGATCCACAACTCGCCCAATTAATCAAAGAAACTTTCGGCGATTCAGAATGGAGGTATGAATTACCTCAAAAACGTGATCGGGTCTCATCTCATTTATTAGGCTTCAGTTATAAAGCAGAAAAACCATTTGCATGGCCAAACAATTTAATAATCTGGAAGAAAGAATTTGAATCAGGCGTAATTAGCTTGGCCCCCAAAGGAAGTCCGAAAATAAAACCATTACCTTACAAAAAAAATAATATAATAAGATCTCAGTACTCAAATAAAAGAAATCAACTATTTTTGCGTAACCTTTCATCTAAAACAATTTTCCTCGAATGGGTCGATTTTGAAGGAACTCCTAGGCAAAGAAGAACTTTGCGCCCCAAAGATCATCATGAAATTAATTCTTTTGTAAGCCACGCTTGGCAAATTATCGATCGAGATACCAACAAAAGAATTCTTGATTTCATATTGCCCAAAAACAAAACTTCCCAATTTACATTCTTAAATTCCCACTACCAATAATGAAGATGAATTTTAGCGACAGAAATTGTCAACAATTTTAAATTGACGAGTTTTCTGTTATAACATTGAGTAAAGTTTTGATGCCAAAGCATTCTATAAAAGCAGATTACACTAGGGAGGAGATCTGCGATATTCTAAGGTCGGATTTAATTGCCGGTAAATACAGTCATGATCAACCTTTGCGCGAAATTTCCCAGGCCAAACGTTTCGGCGTAAGTCGAGGTCCAATAAGAGACGCTTTTCTTAAGCTTACTCAGGAAGGCTCATTGGTGTACGAAACCAATCGCGGAGTACGCGTTCATTCAGCAATCGCAGATAAGGAACGCAAAGTATTGATGAACATGCGATTAGAATTAGAAAAATATTGTATTTCCAAATATATTGAGGAAGCAAACCGGAAAGATCATGGAGAATTAGAAATTTTGCTCGAGAAATTCAAGAGTGCTTGTCTAAGAGACTCCCTGCCGGAAGTCGCGGAAAGAGATTTGGCTCTGCACAGACACTGGGTCACTCGGGTTTCTAAAAACCTCGAACCGATTTGGCTTGGACTCGCGGTTCGTATTTTAATGAAGTATTCCCGCTTGGAGAACTTTGAAGAATCAATCGGAGAACACGTGAGGATTGTTGAGGCAATCGTAGTAAAAAATAAGGATGGTGCCCTAAAAGCCCTTGCCTCAAATGTAATTTAAATTTGCTGTATAGCCTACTGTGCCAACCAATAACCTAGGTTTATTCTTATTTTTTATATGCTTAGTTTTTTTTGGCATTTTAAATGGGAATGAAGGAGAAAAAATTTTCTCCCTAAAAGTAAAAAAGATAGTAGAAAGTAAATGCCTTCCCTGTCATGGAGAAAAAGGGAAAAAAATAAAAGGTGATCTTGATCTAACTTCTCTAGCTTCTACCCTTCACGGTGGAGAAACATCTGAAGAGATTTTGATTCCTTTCCATCCTGAAAAAAGTCTTTTAATGAAGGCCATTCGTTGGGAGGATCCTGATTATGAAATGCCTCCCAAAGAGAACGATCGACTCTCAGAAGAACAGATTGAATGGATAAGAAAATGGATCCATTTGGGTGCACCATGGCCAACAACTGAAATTCAGGAAGAGTATCTTCTCGAAGAAAGAACAAAGCCGCTCACAGAGGACGGTATCCTCGTAGGAACAAGCGGTGGTCTATCCGAAGACTGGACATTTCGTCGATATAAACCAGAAGATATCTGGGCTTTCCAACCCTTGACTGATTATCAACCACCCATTAATTCATCTCATCCAATTGATACCTTTATTTCTAATTCCTTAGAAAAAGCACAGGTTCAGCCCGCCCCGCATTCCGACTTTCGGTCCTTGATAAAAAGAGCCTACTATGACTTGCATGGTCTACCTCCCACTCCTCATGAAATTTTTAAGTTTCGTAAAGAATGGCATAAAAGCCCAGACCAGGCATGGGGGAAATTAATCGATAAACTATTGGAAAAACCCCATTATGGAGAACGTTCCGCACAGCATTGGCTCGATGTAGCTCGGTATGCAGATACAGCAGGATTGTCTAATGACTACGAGCGGTCCAACATGTGGAGATACCGTGACTATGTGGTTCGATCGTTTAATGAAGATAAACCATACGACCAATTCATTATCGAACAAATTGCGGGTGATGAACTTTGGGAAAATCAAAAAGAGCAGGAAAAAGATCCTGAATTATTAATTGCATCTTCCTTTTTGCGCATGGGTCCTTGGGATCCGGCCATGGTGTTGAAGCCTGAAGCAAGACAGCTTTATTTGGATGATGTGGTCAATGCGGTTGGACAAACTTTTTTAAGTACAACCATGAGATGCTTTAAATGTCATGACCATAAGTTTGATCCGCTTCCCACTAAAGATTATTACAGGATGTATTCCGTTTTCAGTGGAACACAATTGGCTGAGCGGCCCGCTCCATTTTTAAAGGAAGAAAACAAGAATCGACTAGAAGAAGAGCATAACTTTACCCAGCAGATGCTCGCATTCGCAAAGGAGAAATATAATCACTTGCTGGATAAGCAAGAGTCCGCCGCAAAGAAATGGTTTAAAGAACAGGGCAAGAAATATCTTAATGAGGATAAGCGTCGCAGTTTGCCGGATGAAGAGAAACCTCCTCGGCATGTAGGGCTTACCCCTGCCGAAACGGGTAGACTGAAGGTGAGAAAACAGGATGATTGGATTTGGACTCGAAGGTTGGAACGGTACCAACCTCTGGCTCAAAGCGTTTACAATGGCCCCGTACCCAAAAACCTCAATTCACGTAAAATGAGGATGCCAGAAAAAATTCCCAACTCTACTATCCCCAAGACTAAAATACTAATGGGAGGTGCACTCGAGGCACCTGCTGCTCCAGTGAACCCAGGAGTTTTAAGTGCCCTTGGCTTGCCCACTTCAAACAAGAAAAATGATCCTTATTCTCTGCCTGAGGGAAAGACTGGGAGAAGGCTTGGACTAGCCCAGTGGATTGCACACCCCAAGAATCAGTTAACCGCACGCTCTATCGTTAATCGTGTTTGGCAAAGACACTTTGGCAAACCATTAGCGGGAAATCCAAACAATTTGGGAGCGAAGGGAAAAAAACCCACTCATCCCAAACTATTGGATTGGCTGGCGACTGATTTTGTGGAGAACGGATGGAAATTCAAGCGACTTCATAAATTGATCATGACTTCAGAAGCCTATCGTATGAGTACACAGCACCCCGAAATGAATAAGTTACGAATTACCGACCCAGATAATCATCTTCTTGCATACCGAGAACCCCGTCGTCTTTCCGCAGAAGAATTAAGAGACTCCATGCTTGTGAGCACAGGGGAACTAAACCGCGAAATTGGCGGACTTCCCGTCATGCCGGAAATCAATATGGAAGTCGCCCTGCAACCTCGGATGATCCAATTCTCGATCGCTCCCGCCTATCAACCTTCGCAAGCACCAAAAGTAAGAAACAGAAGAACCCTCTACGCATATCGAGTACGCGGACAACCCGATCCCTTTCTAGAATTATTTAACCAGCCTAACCCCAATGATTCATGTGAAGAGAGAGTCTCAGAATCAGTTAGTCCACAAGCTTTTACCCTTCTAAATAGTGATCTGATGAATGACCGGGCCACCGCTCTTGCAATTCGGATTAATAAGGAAACGAAGAACTTACATACTCAAGTCAAACGGGCAGTTCAGCTCGTCTTTGGTAGAGTTCCTGCTTCCCAAGAATGGGATCGTTTAGAAAAATATGTAATGAGAATGACTTCCTATCATCTGGCGCACGAGCCAAAGCCAACAGTATACCCGACCTCCATAACCCGTTCACTGGTTGAGGAAAACACCGGTGAGTCTTTTGAATATGAGGAAATTCTGCCCGGCTTCAAAAACTACCAAGCAGATAAGAAAGCGAATGAAGTAGACGCTTCAACCCGAGCTTTGGCAGACCTTTGCCTTGTTTTATTCAATTCCAACGAATTTATGTATGTCTATTGATATGAATGTACCTTTTTCAATTCCCTCTTTAAATCGTCGCGATTTTCTTTATGGCATGACCTCTTCACTTGGTTCCTTAGCTATGACGGACCTGTTGGCTCAGGATGCGGCATCCGGAAGTGGACTGAAAAAACCGATGCATGAACCAAAGGCAAAAAATGTAATCATGCTTTTTATGGAGGGCGGTCCAAGCCAGGTTGACACCTTTGACCCAAAGCCCAAACTCAACAGTCTCCACAAGACGGAGTCCAAAAGGACGGGTACTTTGGAATCTGGAAACAAATTTTTTGTGGGTAGTCCCTACGGAACCCGTAAAGTTGGAAAATCCGGATTGGATATGAGTGATCAATGGAAACATCTTCCTGATGTTGCGGATGAGTTATGTAATTACAGAGGTTGCTTCGCAGAATCTCTTAATCACCCCGAAGCTCTCTTCCACATGAATACCGGCAGTCGACTGGGAGGAGATCCTGCACTTGGTGCATGGGCCAATTATGGCCTTGGTTCTTACAATCAAAACTTGCCCGGTTATGTTGTCATGACTGAACTCGCTCTCCCCCAAGGTGGATCCCGAAACTGGTCCAATGGATTTTTACCAGGTCAATATCAGGGAACACGGCTCCGCCCTAATGGATCCCCTATCCTTGACTTACAGGGACCAGCACACAAAAACCGTTCTCATCATAGACAAACGCTCGATGAACTCGATTTTCTTAATGAAATGCATGGTAAAAAACATCCCCACCATAAGGACTTGGAAACAAGGATGCAAAGTTATGAACTTGCCTATCGTATGCAAATGGAAGTACCGGGAGTGATCGACTTGGAAGGCGAAACTGAAAAAACCAAACAGTCCTATGGTCTCAATCGCAAAGAAACTTCAGAATTTGGAAAACAATGCTTAATGGCCAGAAGACTGGTGGAAAAGGGAGTTCGCTTTGTTCAGATCTTCTCCGGAGGATGGGATAGCCATGACTATTTAGAGCGAGCCCATGCAGCCCGTATTAAAAGCGTAGACCAGCCCATGACGGCACTGATTAAAGATTTGAAGGCTCGAGGAATGCTCAAAGACACACTCGTTCTTTGGATGGGGGAGTTTGGAAGAACTCCAGATAATAACCGGAGAGGCGGGGTCTACGCAATCGGTAGAGGCCACAACAACAAGGCCATGACCATTATGATGGCGGGTGGTGGTGTTAAGGCCGGCTCCGTTGTAGGTGGGACTGATGAACTTGGTGCTGAAGCGGTGGAAGTGGCCCACCCCATTCGCGATTTTCATGTTACCTTACTTCACCTTCTTGGTCTGGATGATAATAAACTAACCTACTTTCACGGAGGCAGGTATAAACAACTAAGTCAGTTTGGAGGACAGATCAT
>Ga0209251_1002167_pt1 | contig 14088 bp, 12 predicted proteins | sample SaaInlV_100m_DNA_6_FD_184665 | JGI IMG/M metagenome (GOLD analysis project Ga0209251, IMG submission 184665) | Marine microbial communities from expanding oxygen minimum zones in the Saanich Inlet - Saanich Inlet SI073_LV_10m_DNA (SPAdes) (version 2) | ecosystem: Environmental > Aquatic > Marine... | reverse complement strand
CCTAGCATAAACTGTGTTGGCCGATTGCGGCTTACAGGGGATCTTTCTGAACGCTTATTGTCCCGCTTTCGGATTAGTATTGGCTGTGGCGGGCGGGAATTGCTCATCGGGTATCTCTGGAGTCCAGCGGGGAAACTTTTTCATCACTACTGAAAATAAAGAGGTATTGAGCCAGTGATCCAGCCAGCGTCGCGTCATGGGGTAAGGCGATGCTTGCCACCAGGTTGGATCTACTGCGGCGAATTGTCTGACAAAGGGAAATAGGGCTACATCTATGAGGGTTTGACGTGCTCCGCCCATCCATGAAGACGCCGAGAGAGCTGATTCGAGACTTCGAATAAACTGCTCGGCTGTATTTCGGTAGTGCTCTGGTGAGTTTTCAGGGTGCCGATCGGCATATTTATAGCGGTCTAGCCAGTGTTTGAACTCGCCGTCGCAGCGGGTAACCCAGTAACACAATGCGTCCTCGTTGGGCTTCCACTGCAAAGGGTCATTCTGATCGAGTGCCCAGCGCATGATCTCTAGACTCTCCTCTATAACGATCCCATTTTTGAGTACGAGGACTGGCACCGTGGCCTTGGGAGATGCTGCGATTAACTCTGCCGGTTTCTCTTTGAGCAGTACTTCGCGGAGTGCCACCGGTATCTCAGCCGCTGCCAATGCCATTCTCGCGCGCATGGCATAGGGGCAGCGCCTAAAGGAGTAGAGCACAGGGATCACGACCATGGCACGACCATAGCGTGGTGATGCGCGTTGCACCAGAGCGCGATCACGCCGCGGCAAAAGCATATTACCCATCGGTTAGTCATGGTGGCCTATTGAGAAAGTCCCCCGAATCGTGAACAGTCTAGTAGTATCGTTACTCCAAGATTCAAATAATTAATGAGGGATGATCATGGGACGATTAGCAGGCAAGGTAGCCTATGTACTGGGTGCGGCGGGACGCGGAAACATGGGTCAGGTCATTGCCCGACGCTTCGCAGAAGAAGGCGCCACGGTTGCAGTGGGCGGCAGGCATGCCGAGGAGCTCGAGTGGCTGGCTGGCGAAATAGAAGGCATGGCCGTCACCTGTGATATCACCAAGATGGCAGATATTAAATCTTCAATTCAGGCCATTTTGGATGCCCACGGTAAGATAGATGTTGCTGTAAACGCGACAGGACTTGGGTTACTGACGCAGTTTGAAGAGACCAGCGAAGAAGACCTCAACATGATGATGGATCTTCAATTTAAAGGGCCTTACCAGTGGATGCAGGTGCTGGTTGGTGTGATGTCAGACCCGGCTTCTATTATTCAAATTTCCTCCGCGACGGCAACGATTCTTGTAGGTAATCACCACGCATACATCGGCACCAAAGCGGGAATTGACCATGTCGTTCGTGGCGTTGCCGATGAATATGGCGCGAAAGGAATTCGCGTGAATTCCATATCGCCAGGGCTCACTGCTTCGCCCATGGCAGCACCCCATTTGGAGACTCCCGGATTACTCGACGCCTTCTTGAAAAACTATCCACTGGGTCGGCTCAATACCTCGGAGGACATTGCCGCAGCAGCAGTTTTTCTCGGCAGCGACGAGTGCTACATGACGGGTCAGAATCTGCAGGTAAATGGTGGCTTGACGCTGAGGCGCAACCCACTGCCTTCAGAGATTGAAGCATCGGTCATGGCGGCCATGGCCGCCCAGCAGGCCGAGTAAGAGCAGGCACTGCGTTAACAGAAATAGGTGCGCGAAGAACACGATTTCGCGTTGTGGCGGCGGCGGGCGTCTGATTTGATCGCTCACCGAACAATAAGAGAGGAACACTGATGGCGGGTAAGCGGATAGATGTATACCTGGTGTGTGGTGGTAAGTACCACGATTTTGATTTTGCGCGACTGGAGCTCTTGAAGCTGCTGGCGGAGCACGACGTGGTCAGGGTTAAAGTGGCCAATGACTACAGTGATGTCGAGGCCATGTGTCAGGCAGATCTACTGGTCACCTACACCTGTGACGAAGTCCCCGATGCAGCGGGGCAGGCGAGATTGAAATCCTATATTGAACAGGGTGGCAAATGGTTTGCCCTTCACGCGACCAACTCGGTGTTGGAGTGGTTGAGTCATGATCCCCCCTTGCTGCGGGCACCGCGTGACCACAAGGATTTTATGGAGGTATTGGGCAGCCAGTTTTTGGCACATCCGCCCATCGAACCTTACCGAGTCGAAATCACCAAGCCTGATCATCCGCTGGTAGAGGGCATTGAGCCGTTTGATACCACTGATGAACTCTATCTTTCGGAATATCACGGTGAGAATGAGATGCTCTTGCATACCAAATGGTCCGGCAAGGTCGATGCTTTTCAGGATAGCGACTGGGAGGGAGATGACGACCATGCGGTGTTTTACCTGAGGCCCTATGGTCAGGGTACGGTGCTCTACCTGACCTTGGGTCATTGTCGCTCAACCTATGATATGCAGCCTCTGGTAGAAGAATACCCAGTGCTTGAGCGCGGTAGCTGGGAAGTGCCGGCCTACTATGAGTTACTTCGACGCGGTATTGCTTGGGGTATCGAATAAAGTAGCGCGTACTCTGGCGTTTCCCAAGGCATCTATCATTGAACGAATCGTAGACTACTCAAGGCAGGCTTAGAGCAATGGATACTCGCTGGATCGACGAACTCGCCGCGACTGTGCCCAAGACACGTGTCATTCGTGAGCGGCACCATATCAAGCGATTTACGACGGGTATTCGTTTTGGTAGCGGGTCAGCACTTGCCGTTGTTGAGCCAGCCTCTCTGCTCGATTTTTGGGAGGTACTAAAGGCCTGTGTCGCAGCCGACTGTATTGTGATTTGTCAGGCCGCCAATACCGGTATAACTGGAGGTTCCACCCCTGATGGGGAGGATTACGACCGGGAGATCGTGATCATTAGTACCCTCAAGCTCGACACCTGTATGCCTCTGTGTGACGCGCAGCAAGCTTTGGTGTTTGCCGGCGGCACGCTTTACCGATTAGAGGAGATGCTGTCCCCATTTAATAAGAACCCCCATTCGGTAATCGGCTCGTCTTGTATTGGCGCCTCTGTAGTGGGGGGCATTTGCAACAACTCTGGCGGTAGTTTGGTCAAGCGCGGCCCGGCGTATACAGAACTGGCGCTATTTGCACGGCTTACCGATAAGGGTGAGCTTGAATTGGTGAATCATTTGGGTATCGAATTGGGGGAGACACCCGAGGAGATTCTGACTAATCTCGAAGCGGGCCGCTTCGACCCTAACGCTGTCACTAAAGATGCCGGTTTGGCTTCAGATCCCGATTACATTGAGCGGGTGCGAGAGATCGACGCCAACACCCCGTCTCGATTCAATGCGGATAAGAGACGTCTCCATGAGGCCAGTGGGAGCGCGGGTAAGCTCGCCGTCTTTGCAGTGCGGGTTGATACTTTTGACAAGCCCACGGCAGAGCAGGTTTTTTATCTTGGCACCAACGACCCCGAGCAGCTCAATGAGATACGCCGGCGGCTATTGTCTGAGTGCACAGAGCTCCCCGAGATGGCGGAATATATGCACCAGAGTTGGTTCGATGGTGCGGATCGCTACTGTAAGGATACGTTCCTGCTCATCAAGTATCTGGGGACGAGCTTTTTGCCGAGGCTTTACCGCATCAAGGCGTTAATTGATCGCTGGCTCGAACAAATTCCGGGGCTCCCAAGCCGTCCCGCGGATCATCTACTGCAACGATTGGCGCAACTGTGGCCGGATCATCTTCCCAAGCGAATGCGGAACTATCGTGAGGCTTACGAACACCACCTCATAGTCATCGGCGCAGATGCAGCCATTGCTGAAATAAGGCAGGTGCTGCATGAGGTGACGCGACAGGGCAACGCTGGCGCTTTCTTCGAATGCTCGCCCAAAGAAGGTGATGCCGCACTGCTTCACCGACTCGTTGCCGGTGGCTCACCGGCGCGATACAACCTCATTCATGCCAAGGATACAGGTGGCATGGTGACCTTTGATGTGGCGCTGCCGCGGAACTATGCGGCGTGGTACGAGTTCTTACCCGAGGATCTACTTGATCAGTGCGCTGCACCTTACCGAGGGGGGCACTTTATGTGTCATGTGTTCCATTGGGATTTTGTCGTAAAGGCAGGGGTAGATCCGGAGGCCGTTAAAGCGCGCATGATGGGCCTGTTGGACGACATTGGCGCCAAATATCCTGCCGAACATAATGTGGGCCACTTATATTGTGCCGAGCCTGACCACGCGTCGTTTTATCGCTCACTGGACCCTAACAATGCGTTCAACGCGGGCGTAGGGAAAATGTCGAAGCACAAGCGCTATCACTAGTTGACGTGTGATTAATGCTGGGGTGTCGAGAGTGAGGCTTACCATGACGTTAGCGATAAGGGTGCGAGCGGTTATTGCCAGAGTATGGCTGTTGGCCGCCATTTCTGCTTCGGTTGCCAGCGCCGCAGATCCCGTCACGACAATGCCATGGCGCGAGGCCGTCATCAGCGTGACTCATCCCGACGTGACGGCGCGATTCTTCAAGGAAATTGGAGGGTATGAGGAACTAGGCCGTGGTCGGCTGTCGGCTTCTGCGATCGCCGCTTGGGGGCTCGACGCCAGCGCGAGCGGCGAGTATCTGTTACTCCGTGCTCCCATGGGTGGCGATTTTGGTCATGTGCGGCTGGTGACATTTGCCGATGCTGGTCGTCGCGAGCCAATGCGGCCCGGTGCACGTGCTTGGGATACCGGATGCTATTTCAGCCTCATGATTCGGGTGAAGGATATGCAGTCAATTTATGATGATGCGATTCGCCTCGGATGGTGGACCGAAACGCCGATTACCGCACTGCAGTTCGGAGAGTCCGATCTCAGGGTAGTAATTTATCGTGGACCCGATGGGGTGCAGGTGCAGACTTATGACCGATTGAGCCCAGCACTTCCAGAGGCGATCCCTGATTTTGAGCGGATGACGGCGCCTTTTAATATCATGCAAATGGTAGTCGATCGGGATGTTGCCTATGACTTCTTCACCCAGGTTTTAGGGTTCGATACTTTTTACAAAGGCAAGCCATACACCGCGAAGACGCCGACGCCCACCCCGATCGGTATTCCGCTTAATCTCACCACTTCTGTTCCTTATCGCGCCGGTATCGTATATCCCGTGGCTGGCGAATTTGGTCGAATGGAGATGATTGAGGTCATGGGCCTAGATGGTTTTGATTACTCTGATCGATGCGAAGCCCCCAATCTCGGCATTCTCGCCGTGCGGTATCCCGTAGAGGATATCGAGCGGGCCAAGGCAACGCTGCTTCGGCGCGGTGGCGAACTGTCGCGTGATATTAGTCGCGTCGTGCTCGGTGACTTGGGAGAGGTCGCACTGTTCTCGGTGAAAGCGCCAGACGGCGCCATCATGCAGTTTTTTGCGCCCTAGAGCTTAATATTGTTCGCCTTGTCGGGTCGGATGCGTCTCGGACTCGTACAGTTTAACGATCAAGGATGTCAGCCATGAACCCTGAATACGCAGTGAGTGCGGCGCTTGGTAGGCCATTGTGGCGACGGTTGTTGATTTGTTTCTTGTGCGGTGTCACTGCTTTGGCTGCGAATGCGCAAACTGCGCGTATCAAGCGCATCTCGCTTATAACGCCAGACCTCGATCAGTCTATCGCGTTCTTTACCGAGGTGATCGATTTTACCCTCGACCTTGATGGCGTCCTGCCCCCAAGCGGAGAGCCATTTCTGGGGACCATCTTTAACATAGACGCTTCTCGACCCATACGCCGGGCATTGCTGTCTACTGAGACCGAATCGCGCGGTTTATTTTTGATCGAGCACTCGAAGTCACCGTTACCCGACCATAGTCAGCCGACCGCAGTGGTGACGGTCGTTCAGGTGAAGAGCCTTGCGCAAACACTGGCGCGGGCGCTTGCATTTGGAGCGCCGATCAGTCGCACGGAAAAAGATGTGACGCCCGAGGGTGTGTCATTCAGTGAAGCGATGATCACCAGCCCTGGCGGGCATGCGATTCTCGTCTATCAGGTGGGTGGCGATGGCAAAAATTGACTCCCGATGGGGTATTGAGCCGAGCAGAGGTTTTCTCTAACATCCGCGACCCGTGCCGGTGTAGCTCAGTTGGTAGAGCAGCGCATTCGTAATGCGAAGGTCGTAGGTTCGACTCCTATCTCCGGCACCATGCTCCACCTCGTACAGCGAGATCCTTGAAGCGCATTTTGGGAAGGTGCGGTAGGTGACATAGCGACCCTGTTACCCAACTGACGCCACAAAAGCAGCTGGCGCCGCCTCCAGTTCGGTATTGAGTGTCCCGTTCCAGCGATTCAGAAAACCATAGAGCGACAGCACGGCGACGATTTCGACAATCTCGCGGTCTGAAAAATGAGCCCTAAGAGCCTCAAAATCCCTATCCGTCACCGCGTTGGGTTGCAGCGCCCCATGCCACGCGACGCGAAGGACGGCCCGCTCGGCGTCGGTGAACAATGGTGAGGTTTCGAACTCAAAGACTGCCGCTATTTTCTTTGCATCGACACCCAACTGACTTGCGCCGTAACTTGAGTGCGCGGTGCAGTAGGTGCATCCCTGTGTTCGACTGCTGATGATACCAATAAGCCTCTTCAGAGTAGGATCAATCTCACCCGTTTGAAACACGGTGTGGACGAGGCCACTCAGGCTGTGCAGTAACTCGGGCCAGTGACACAAACTCAGTACATCGTTGGGTTGATAACCCATAGACGCTTCTGCTTGCTTCACAAAAGGCTCGCACCGCTCCATGAGCTGCTCTTCAGGCGCTGCTATACGTGTCATTTCACCTGCCTTTTATTTGCAAAAAACTGTTTTAGCGATGGGAGTAGAGATTCAATGTGCGCTCCAAATGCTGATGAAAGTGTACGATGGCTTTTTCAAAATAACCGAACGTAAGGTGGGTGTTGGCACCACTGGCCAATGCTTGTTGAATCGCAGTGGCCGCGGCGCGATCCTCTTCCTGGCCTGAGTCGTTGACGAAAGCAGCGTCTCGTCGGGCGTCTTCGGCAGTGATTGGCGCGTTGTCTGGAGCGGCGTTAATCAGACTGTAGATGACCCATTGAGACTGGCTGGGTGAGATGGGTTCCAGAATGACGAGATTACTGTGTTTTGACAGCACCGAGATACTGGCATTGGGGAACAGCATGTAAACCGAAGTCACCAAGCCGGTCAGGTTGAGTTTATCGGGCGCAACACCACGTACCTGCTCAATTCTCTGAAAGGGGTACACGACGCGCGAGTGCGGCCCGAAGGTCTCGACGACATTGAGATTGTCGTAGCCGAAAGGGTAAAAGGATTCTTGATGCAGAGACTTGATGTGATAGCCCTCCATCAGTGTTTCATACAGCAACTTCCAGTTAGCACAATCAGTGAGTACCTGTTGATCAAACAGTGCTTGAGAACCCGCAAAATAATCCAGTGCGTCTGACAGCAGCGCGGGATCCATGTCTCCTTCTTGCTGCACGTAGATAATCCCGCCACGCTCTGTTGCAGAGACTTCCTGTAGGCCGTGTTGGTCTCGGTTCAGAGTCGGGAAGCCGCTCTGCCCTGGAATTCCTTTGAGGGAACCATCGAGCCCATAGGTCCAGCCGTGGTAAGGGCACGAGAAGGCTCTTGCGCAGCCGTTGCCTGCTGCTACCTGCATACCTCGGTGTCGACAAGCGTTGATGAAGGCCCGCACGCAGCCGTCTTCTCCCCTCGTTGCAACAATTGGGTTGCCTGCTGCAATGCGAGCCACGTAGCTGCCGTTTTCGGGTAGCGCTGCAGAGGGGCAAAATGGCGTTGGATGCTGTCGTATTAGCTTACACTCAGCATTGAAGCGCTCGACACTCAGGTAGTGTGACACGGGTTCGCGCCACACCTGTTCACCGAGATCGGTCGTACCGTCATCAATGTGCCTAAAAATACGTTCTGCCAAAGCGGCATCGTCAAGCAACGGAGTGCCGGAGACACCGTTGGCAGTATTTTGAATGGTCATTGCCTTTTCCCAGTAGCTGAACCTTTAGCCTGAGTGAATTTTTCCCCTTGGTAAAGCCTGCAGTTTTCGGTGTGCTGTCAGAGCAGGGAAAGAGTCCGCAAACACTTATTTCTCCGCTACGCAGACATCTTCTCGTCTGGCGGTTCAACAGGCTCATATTTTTACAACGTTATCGCAGACTATTATCTGTCATCAGAGGACGATCCGTCGCCGACGGTTAACGCCGACTTAACCTTAAATCCCTTAGACCAAACCAAATCTCACCGGATCTATTTGATTTAGGGCGCCCGATTATGCTGCTATTATCGTGTTCCAATCACGACCCCTGGCATAGGGGTAATAGGATTGTGTATGTGCCGGTATTTACTGGTTGTTCTTTTCTGCATGACCTCTTGCGCGATCGCGGATGAATTTGAGGAATCAAAAGATGACCTCGATATGTTCGTGGTGGTACCCCATCTTGAGGACCGAGAATTGGGCGAACCCAATGTCGACGGAGGTGGCGTGCCTGTTGTTTGGGATCATCCACTGCCTTTCTTCGGTCAGGAGGTCACGGAGTTGGGCTTCGAATTGCCGCTCCCGTTTGGCATCAGTATCGTGCCAGCTACTTTTGAGCAGGACCTCATTCTCCGCGACCTTAATTTAGGCTTGCAAGGCGAGGCGGATCGCCCCATTGACGCGATAAATTTCCAAAACCCCTCTGTGCGAAATACAGCACTTCAGCTGAAGTTTGATGCCTGGCTGTTCCCCTTTATGAATGTGTTCGCGACGGTTGGACGCGTCGACGGGCGTGCCACGATTCCCCTAACTGTTCTCGGCAGCGATGTGCTACCAGAGCAGTGTGATCGACAGCTGGGGGCGCCCGATCTGTGTGACCGTGAGTTCTCCGCCACGGCCAAGCCTAACTATGATGGAACCAACTGGTCGATCGGCACCGTTCTGGCCATGGGGTGGGAGCAGTTCTTTGTGGTGCTGCCGATTGTTTACGCGGTGAGTGACATCGATCTTCTGGATACAGATGTTGATGCACTGAATATTAGTCCTCGTTTTGGCATCAACGTGGATCTCGATTCTTTAGGAGATTTATCGCTCTTTCTGGGGGCAACCTATCTCAAAGCAGAAGTTGAGGTGGCAGGTGACATTACCTTTGATACAGGATTGAGACCTGGTGAAAGCACGACATTGAGTTACCGCTTAGTTGAGGAAAATAGCGATGCGTGGAATGGACTCCTCGGGGCCAATTGGCAAGTGACGCCGGCTTGGGGAGTAATGCTGGAGATAGGTGCCGGCGGGACCCGAACTGATGTCATTGCGGGCGTCACGTACCGATTTTGACAAAACTGGCTCGTTTCTCGAATCCTGCGATAACAGCTTTTAGGTTTTCAATGCTTTTTTAAGGAGGGCAGGAGGCTTTTCTTAGTGGGATTCAAACTGCGAAGGCACAAGTGGTGTCAGCAATATTTTGCAAATAACCCAAGCATGTGTAGCCCTCATCGCACAGACAGCGGCAATCGCACCGTTAAAGTCGGCGGTAGTGCGATGGGGACATAACTTGCAGCAAGTACTAGCCAAACGCCATGATGGGATTGCTGGCGCGACATCAACCGCTATACTGGCGCACCGCAATGGTGCATGCGGAGGGGGCTGTGGACAGTACTCCAAGCAGCGCGTTATCGCTGGGGCTTCTCAGTTCGTAACCCGTTAACTAAGTGTTTGTGGGCGATTGGGTAGATCCCACTTACCGACCGTTTTTTGCGCGTTGAAAGGTGCAGTAGCCGGCGTCGTAAAACCAATCAACGATAGAGGAACCAGCAATGACTCATCAATTCAGATGGTTGGTCGCCATGCTCATATCAGTGTTGTGGGCGACATTGGCTTTTGGGTTGGAGGCGGATGGTGAGGATGAAAAATCGTCCGAGGACGCCGAAGAAGACAAGACAATCGCCGAATTGATCGACGGCGACACTGAAGTCGCGGGGTTATTTACCTTTTACCGAGATAGTGACACGGGCAAAACCACATTATTGCTCAAGAAAAATCAGCTTCAAAAGGAATATATTTATTTTGTTCATGTGGCTAATGGTGTTGTCGATGCAGGGAGTTTCCGCGGCGCATATGGTCCCCGCTTCGTTTTTACCATAGAACGTCGATTCGATAAGGTTGCCATCGTCAGGGAAAACACCGCCTTCTACTTTGATCCGGAGAACGCCATCTCCAGAGCATCAGAGGCCAATATCACCCGAGCGGTTCTCGCCGTTCAGCCTATTCTTGCTGAGGATGAGGAAACAGGCGAGCTGTTAGTGGATACGGACAGCCTATTCTTGTCAGAGGCGTTTACCCGTCTCGCACCCACGCCAGATCCTGACGCAGACCCCAAGGCAGGATTCAAAGTGGGGGAGCTCAATGCCGAGAAGAGCCAGATACTCGCGCTACGCAGCTACCCGCTTAATACCGATATCGAGGTAGAGTACGTCTTTTACAATCCCCAACCCCTCGTGGGCGGCTCGGATGCGGTAACGGATCCGCGCAATATTTCGATTAGAGCATTGCACAGTCTCATAGAGATGCCTGATAACGATTATCTACCGCGGCGCGCTGACCCAAGACTTGGCTCATTTAACCAACAAATTACCGATCTGACTTCTAATGAAGCAGCGCCTTATCGCGATGTCATTAACCGGTGGCATTTGGTGAAGCAGGATCCCAACGCTGCGATATCCGATCCGGTCGAACCCATTACCTGGTGGATTGAAAACACAACACCTGTTGAGTGGCGCCCACTGATTGAGTCAGCTGCTCTGGAATGGAATAAAGCTTTCGAGAAGGCCGGGTTCAGTAATGCGGTCGCGGTAAAAATTCAACCTGATGATGCTGAGTGGGATGCAGGGGATCTGCGGTACAACGTGCTGCGTTGGACTTCTTCGCCTAACCCGCCCTTTGGTGGCTATGGGCCCAGTTTCGCTAACCCTCGCACAGGCCAGTTGCTGGGCGCAGATGTGATGCTCGAGTTCTCATTTTTGAATCGTTCATCATTAGCCCGCGAGCTCATTCAAACCGAACCGGCTGCCACCAGTCCTATGCTCTGGCCCTCGCAACACCTTTGCTCAGTAGAGAACGTGTTGGGGATGGGGAGCGCATTCGCGGATCTGGCCGCCAATATGACAGGCGGTTCTGCTTCGATTCAGGAGCAACTGGTTCGTGATCGCATGTATTACCTGATTCTGCACGAGATCGGTCATACGCTGGGGATGAACCACAATATGAAGGCGACCCAAATACTGAACATTGAGCAGATTCAGGACCCGCAGGTGATGGAAAGCGGGATTCTGGCGGGCTCAGTCATGGATTATCCCGCGGTGAATTACGCTCCTAGCGCTGATGAGCAGACGCTGTTTTATACCATTGCCCCCGGGCCTTACGACGATTGGTATATAGAGTACGCGTACTCGCCAGCGCTTGACGATTCGGATGCAGAGCGAGAACGGTTACTTGCCATTGCAGCGAGATCCTCCGAGGGAGCGTTGGCCTTCGGTAATGACGCCGATGACATGCGTAGCCCGGGTACGGGCATGGACCCTCGCGTCAACATTTATGACCTGAGTTCAGATTCGATCGGTCACGCCGTATCGCAAATGGCGCTGATGCAGACCACGTTAAATAAAATGACTGATTGGACTCCTGAGGAGGGTAACTCTTACCAACAGACAGTAAACGGCGTTGCGTTAATTGTTCGCTTGTGGGGCATTAGCGCTGGCGTGATCTCTCGATGGGTTGGGGGCGTTTATGTCGATCGTGCTGTGGTGGGCCAGTCGGAGCATACTGAACCCCTGCGACCCGTCGAGCGAAGTCAACAAAAGAGGGCTATGGATGCACTCAGTGCGCATCTTTTTGCCCCCGATGCTTTTGATGTGAATGGTGCGCTTTGGCGCACGACAGCGCCCGAGAGGCGTGGATTTGAACACGGAAGAGGTACCGAAGATCCCAAGATTCACCAGGCCGTACTGAGTGGTCAAAAGCGCGTGCTCGATCACTTGCTTCACCCCACTGTCCTGATGCGTATTGTCGATACGGCGCTTTACGGTAATGCGTATCCCTTAGAGGAAATGGTTGACGACCTTACCGCGGCCATTTTTTCAGCAGACATTGAGGGCACAGTGAATGGCTTTCGGCGTAATTTGCAAATGGAATATGTGCAAAGGCTTGTTGCTATTGTTGGGGTGCCCGGTAAGTCTGATTACGACACTTCGGCCCGAGGGATTGCGCTGCTTCAGCTGCTTAATCTCAGAGATACCCTAGTGTCCCATGAGTCTCAGGATGCAATGACCCGCGCGCACCGACAGTTACTAGTGATTACCATTGATCATGCTCTCGACCGGGAGATGCGAGGACAAAGTTGAGGGGCTCTAGGGGCAGCACCGATTTTGACGTTACGCAGAACAGTCAGCGGGCTGCTCAGGATGTTTGATGAGGGTGAGTAATATTTCTCCTACGCCGAACCCCCACTTTCGCATCTTGGATTCATTGACGACCACATTTTCGCTGATGCGGTACATACGATCGTCAATGTGAACATCGATGCTGCTGTCCTCCAGTGCAATACGGAGAGTATAGTCGAGGAACATGGCATTACCCTCCCATCGCGCCGATCCGGCGCCAATTACGTCACCGGCCGTGCCGATATAAGTCTGATCACCAGAGGGGGTTAGGGTCCAGATACGCGTTTGCTGTTCACCATCGTCGAAGATAAAAAGCTCATTCAGGGTGCCCACGCCTTCCGACCAACAGGCGATAATGTCAGCATTGAAATGACGAATCGCTGTGCCAGAGAAGTCTTTTACAACGCCATGTGCCGAGAGAGCGCCGTTAAAAAAATCCTCAGGCATGAAAGCGGGTGAGCGATCGCGGTAGTCCTCAATTGACGCGGTGCCGCAGCCGCCGAGCAGTAATATAGCCAGGCAAGTAAACATGCCCGCTCGACGCGATGAACTCGCCCCCGTTGTGAAACAAAAGCGAACGGCTCCTGCCAACATGTGTAGATCTCTAAAGTGTTAGTCGGATCAATACGAACCACGCACGGGAGCGGATCGGAATGCTTGAAGGTCTTTGCAACAGTTATCAATGGGCGTAGATTTTGTCGGATAGAAGCACCATGTGCTGAACACTATCGGCCTTTACTTATTCGTGCTGCTCGCCGAGTCCGTAAGTGCCGGGTATCGGGCTGATGCAAATGGACGATGGTTGGATGTCAATGGTCAGGCAATCTCCTGTGAGTGGAGGCAACTGTATTGGAATACCGGACAAACCGACACAGCGCCTACCGCAGTACCTCAGATGAGCGAGCGCGATGCCGGCCAGATGACCTTCACCACTGACCAACGGGTGGTCTCTCTATTTGGCTGCTGTATCAAGCCATTCAGACTTAATTGATCAAATACTGAGATTTTTCTAAGTTGCCGAATTTTGATATGAAACAGGTGTTTTACGCGGGAGTTCGCTGGGTCGGCGGGCTCGTCGGTCTGCTGGCAGTGGACTTATTTGCAGAGTTTTTCGTTTTCGAGTGGCTTGAGTGGAACGGAACTGACAAGAACGATTGGTTCTTTATGTTGTGGTGGAGTGTGGTGCTGATATGGACCCTGTCGTGCGGCCATAGAACGTGGCGCGGGATCTTCGCCCCAGACACAGATCGCTCTTAATTCACCGAGGCATCAGGAAAATCTGGATGATGCCTCAATGTAAGGTCCGGCGCCGTGGTTCCCAACAGCGCCGGCTCCGGGTCTTCAGTGTCCGGCAAAGACCAGCACTTGCACCGGCATCAACAACGCCTGCATCCTTAAGATAATTGCGTGAATCACGCCAACGGTATCCACCATATGCAGGAACAGGGTCTGACCCAATCCAAGGTCGCCTTGTTCGATTAAATCGTGATTGCTGGTGTAGGCATTCGCAATACACTTGCTCCCTGGCATGACATCCGTCAGGCCACCTTCGTAAAGGGGCTCCATCACCACTGTGAGAGTACCCGGTCGGGCGCGCTGCTGCGCGTCAAGCAAAACGTCTGAGGGTTTCAGTTGGCCCGCTGCCACAACAGGCTGTACG
>Ga0209251_1002161_pt1 | contig 14123 bp, 10 predicted proteins | sample SaaInlV_100m_DNA_6_FD_184665 | JGI IMG/M metagenome (GOLD analysis project Ga0209251, IMG submission 184665) | Marine microbial communities from expanding oxygen minimum zones in the Saanich Inlet - Saanich Inlet SI073_LV_10m_DNA (SPAdes) (version 2) | ecosystem: Environmental > Aquatic > Marine... | reverse complement strand
GCGAGATTAAGCGCACCGGCACGGTCAACAATCGCGCCTTGCCCATCATTTCGGCGGGTTCCAGCGATTGCACTGCCGAACCCGGCTTGCGTGCGCGCCACGGTGTCGGGCGTGGCAGAGCCGTAAATATCGTTGAACGAAACATCACTTTTCTTAAAGCCAGTGGATCCCGAGTTCGCGATATTGTTGGAGACGACTGCAATTTCATGCATAGCTGTGGACATGCCAGATCTGATAATTCCGTACATTATTAACCCCTTTTGAACAGTTACTCACAGCCTGCTGTGCAGCAATCATGCCAACACGTGCAAAAATAAGTTGAAATTTCAGATTGGTCCGTTCAATAGTTTGGCAAGGGGGTGTGAAATCAAACATTTTGAGCTCAAGTCGTCATCCAAATCCATCCTAAGCATCTATGCAAGCTCAGGAATTGGCGCTGCTATCGGTGTGATAGTATCCATAATAGTGGGCGGGTTTGTATACCTTGTACAATTCGCGCAAAATTTAGATTTATTTGGGGATGCGCGCTTTATTCAACTGGGCGCAGTCGTTGTAGATATCAAGATATGCGTTTTTATAATATTGGCAGCGATTGCAATTTTAATTTTGAGAAAAATCTTCGGTATCACAAAATGGAATGGACCGGCGGATTCCATTTATGCCGCACATCAAAATACCGATGAATTGGATATAAAGACAGGCGTAGCATCGACGATGGCTGCGTTAGTTTCGGCCGCTGGATATGCCTCGGTTGGTCAATATGGCCCCTTGGTTCATTTTGGTGCCACGGCTGGCACGGCTGCAAAAAAGGTGCTCAACCTAAGGATTGGGACGGATGTGGTCATTGGCTGCGGTGTCGCCGCGGCGATTTCCTCTGGTTTTGCCGCCCCGATTGCAGGGGTAATTTTCGCGCATGAGGCGATTTTAAGACATTATGCGCCAAGTGCGATGGCTCCGATAGCGACAAGTGCGATTGTGGCGGCTGCGATGGAGAGTTATTTTTTTAACATACCCCATCCGCTTGAAATAGTTGAAGTCGGTCCAACTCTGGTAAGTGCATTTTTACCCGTTGCCATTGCGGGGGTCGTCTTTGGATTGGTGGCCATAATTTTCATGAGCAGCCTGCGATATTTTGCTGGCTTAAATGTTCGATTGAATCGGCCTGTTTATCAGACTATTTTTGTCGCCGTTCTGGCGGTGATCATAGTTAGCCTTTTCATACCCGAGGCTCTGGGCCTTGGTACGGGTGTTTTGGCGTCGGTATTAAATGTCCAGGGAAGTTTAGGTTTCATTTTGTCCTTACTTTTGGTCAAAATTGTCATAACCAGTCTGTGCCTTGGCTTTGGCTTCTTTGGAGGAGTTTTTTCACCTTCGCTCTTGATCGGTGCAGCTACGGGCGCTGTATTGGCGAAATGTTTCGCCCTTATCGGCTTGCCGGGTTTGGGCATGGCTTTGGCTTTGGCGGGTATGGCTTCTGTTGCGGCCTGCGTCGTTGGTGCGCCATTGGCGACGATATTTATTGTCTTGGAACTCACGCTTTCCTATGAGTTCACCCTCATTACATTGCTTGCTGTGATCGTGAGCCAAGTTATTTCGTCAAATTTATTTGGTAATTCGTTTTTTGATCGCCAGCTTTTCGATAGAGGAATTGATCTAAGATTCGGCCGTGGCAAGTTTAGCTTATCTCAAGCGCGCGTGGTGGAACGCGCTCATAATGATTTTGTATCCACGCCGACACATTCGACGGTTGCCGCCGTGTTAAAACTCCTTAGCGAAGCTGGGCAGACCGAGGCATATTGCCTGTCTCAAGAGGGTAATCTGGAAGGTAAATTGTCGATTATTCACCTCATGGGGGCTGATAAAGATCAGGCGGTGCGGGAGATCATGGACCGCAGGCCATTGCGTTTGAAGGCAGATCAAAACATGCTCGAGGCAATCGAAGTGGCGTCAGGTTTTGTTGGTGAAACAATTCCGGTGATTGAGGAGCCTGGCGGAAAAATGATCGGTGTTGTGAGTGAGAGCGATTTATTTTCCGCATATTTGGACATCCAAGAGCAAGTTCAGGATGTCGAAAAATAGGACATTAGTTGACCGCAAGAGATTTGCGTAAGGCCTCAACTTTTGACCAATGCTTTCGCAAAACACCCCGCACCTGATGAGATTTCGTCATGTCATTTAAAGATGGCGGCATGATGAGTGCATTGGACTTCTCCGATTGCCCTAGGCTGGCAATTAGTCGGGCGTATTCTGGATGTATGACAGTACGCACCTGGGCATAAACACTTGCCTTTGATGCAAGCTGGAACCCCATGTCGACTTTGCTTTGACTCGCAGTGCCGAGATTGAAGAATTCATAGTGAGTAGGGGCAATTGCGAGGTTGGGAATTGAGTTGCTTGCCGTGCTATTCATAGTCTCAACCGCAGTTGTAAATCCGCTGAAATATCGCTTACCCCGATTTTCATCTGGTGAATGATAGTGCTGAACCGCATCGGCCCAGGAGCCGTGTTGTTTATAGAGCTGTCGTAGGAATTTCGCGGCGTAGGTCACATTTTGGACGGGATCAATCATCTGCTCCAACGACTTAAATTCTTGGCTATGCCAATAGTGATTGATTTGCATACAGCCAACGTCAATATTGGTGCGCCCTTTCGCGGTTGCGGTGGTTAGGTAGTCAAGAGCTGAGGATTTTGTTTCAAAGTAAAGCCCTTTGCCCGCGTGATTGAGCGCCCAGGGCCAAGCTTTGCGTTTGCCATTTAGGCTGCGACCGGACTCAATGCGTGCGATGGCCGGTAACAGGTGTTGCGGCAGACCGGCGTTCTGTCCTATTTGCGTCGCCAGCTCTTCGCAATCGCGCACAGTGCTCTGCGCTGATAATGGGGTTAATGCTAAAATGATCAGGAGGGCGAAAAGGCGTTTCATCGGATCAAATCAAACAGGCTCTGTTGCCCAACTTTTGCAAAAACCTGCCGTAGGGCATCCCGGTTGACCAAGAGGCTTTGCAACTGAGTGACAACTTCGGTCAGGTCGGCATCTGTTATTCCTGAAATGGCTTCGGCAACTGTGATCTCTTTGCGTGCGAGCAGTTCAGATTGCATTTGCGCGGTTGCGGCATAGGCGCCGACCTGGGCTTGGACTAAGGAAAAATGATGAATAGCTTGGTCTAAGCCGGAGAGCGAGGTTTGCAAATCGCTGTCTTTGTCGACCAAAGTGACGGTATCTCCCAATCGTCCATCACCCTGAATTTGCTGTAATTTAATCGTATTGCTGGGCGTATCTTCGGCGCCTGTGACCCCATCGGAGTCGATATGTGAGATGGTGAAGCCATTGCCATCTGTGCTGAGTAAAACCAGCCCGTTTCCGTCTTCTGCGGCCGTGGCACGCACGCCGGTTAAGTCTGTTTTTGCATTGACCGCTGCGATCATGCTGTCCATCGTCCCAAAGACAATATCCGCAGAGATATCCGCCTGTCCATTGGGGCCCTCAATCCGAAGCCCCAAAGGGGTTGGATTGGGGCCGATGTCAAAGGTCAGCAGCGCTCCATCGGCTGAAGTGACCGTGCTTTGCGTGGCGTATACAGCTGATTTTTCAAGCGAAGTTTCAAACTCTTGCACGATGTCAAATACAGACTTTGTGCCCTCTTGGGTCTGCACGCGCATAAAACTTGAGACGCCATCCACGCCGGTTGTAATGTTGAGCGAGGCCGAGACGGGCAGGCTGTGCAACCCATTGTCACCGCTGTAAGCCACAGATCCGTCAAGGTTGATTTTGAAGGGATCATCATTTGTTTGATAGCCCCCGAACAGGGCTTGCCCCTGCGTATCGCGGCTATTGGCCAAGGCGACCAGCGCATTTTTATGCTGGGTGACTTCCTTGCGGATGGACATGCGGTCCGCTGCATTCAACGTGTCATTTGAGGCCTGGATTGACAGCTCTTTTAACCGGATCAGCAGGTTTTGCACCTGTCCTGTGACCTCATCCGTGTCCGATAGGCGCGCTTCGATCCTGTTCATATTACTGCGGAAGCGCTCGAGACCGGCCTGTAGATCTTTTGCGGCAAACAGTTTTGAAGTTGCAATCGGATCGGTCGAGGGCCTGATGGGTTTCTGTCCAGAAGCCACCTGGGTTTGCAACTCGCTCAATTGAACGGAGAGACGGCTCAAATTGCTGATGGTTTGTTGGTTGAACATCTTGGTACTAATCGTCATGTTAAGATCCCATTCATCAAATCGAGCGTAACAGAGTATCGAGCAGCTCTTTCGCTGTGCTCAACACCCGCGCTAAAGCTTGGTAGGCTTGTTGTTGCTCCAGAAGCCGCGCCGCTTCTGTGTCGAGGTTCACCCCGGAAAACTCAGATTCAATCTCCATGGCCGCATCTCTCACCGCCTCGGTTGAGGCGGCCGCAATCGCAGAGGAGCGCACTTTGGCACCAACATCCAAGATCAACGCGCTGAATTTTTCTGAAAACCCACCGCGTCCAGAGTTTTGATCAGTGGATTGCAGCGCCAAGAGCTGGGAGATATTGCGCCCGTCGCCCTGGCCATTGACGTTTCCAGCCACGCTGAAACTGTCACCATCCATCAAGGTGCCCTTTAATACCAAATCAACGCCAGCCACATTAAACATACCGGTTTCGTCGAGGTAACGGCTGGCAATCGTGTCGCCTGAAAGATGGTCTATGATTTCAATTCGGCCACTCGCCGCATCCGTCACCACCACATCCAAGGATCGTGGCAGGCCGACTGGGGCTGGGACATCTTCGCGGTCAAACTGCGCTGACAAACGCCGCGTGCCGCCCCCGGTTAGAATGACGATCAACTCTTCACTGGGGAGGTTGCGCAGTGAGATGTGTTCCGACACCAAGCTCTCTGCGGCGGCCTCAATGCCGATGGCGCTTTGGTCGGTGGTTGAGATCCGCAATCCGTTTTCATCGACGGTGAGCTGGTTCGGTGTCACCGATAGGCCCAGTGCAGTTGCATTTGCGCCGGGCAATATCCGAAAATCATCAGCCAGGCTGGCGCCGGTGCGCGTCACTTGGAGCTGATAGATGCCGCTTGTTGGCGCGCTCCAGGTCACGGTTGTGCCGGCTGGTAGGGGGGATGCGGAGGTGGTGGACAGGTCAGCGTTACTGTCTAATGCGACTTGCACGCTATAGCTCGCCCCGCCGGATTGAAACGTGAGGCTGCGGGGGGAACTCAAGGCGTTTGCGGTGAAGCTGCGGCCCGTCATCACCTCGCTCTGGGTCGCCTCGGATACTCCAAAAACTGCGCGCGCTGCGGCGCTGGTATTTGGAGCCACTTGCAAAAATGCCCCCATTTCAGAGCCGTCCTGCGCGCTGACGGTGAGCTCTAAATTCTCATTGAAGCTTGCGGAGAGGCGCCCGGCCTCCGGTCCTGTGATGTAAATTTCACCATCGGTCATCCGCAGTACAAAGTCTTGCTGCCCGAGGCGAAGGGTGATGGCGTCGCCTTCACTGGGTTTTTGCGTCAGCGCCACGCCTTTGAGAACCGGTATTGGGGCCACGGAGCGGATCTGTTTTGCCAAGGCTGCTGCGATGGATTGACTGCTGAGGTCTGTCAGGGTGGCGGTGTGCACAGCCGCGTTGATCTTACTGTCGGATCCGTCTGTTTCGAGCGCGATCGAAAACTTGGCAGCTGCGGCGCTGGCCAGGCTCCCATCCGGGCGCGCTTCATTGCCATCCAACCCTTCATTTGCGGCGAAATCCAGAGCCATCCAGGACCCTCCGGGGTCAATTTCTCGACGGATAGATCCGTCTGAAAAAGGATCTGCTGCACTATTTTTGACGCCAAAATCTGTTGTGAGAGAGAATGTTTTTGGAACAGTTAAGGTGATTTCACCACCGAACCGGGCAAATTTGGTTGTGCTGCCGGCCGCACCCAATGTCACGGGCGCCGTTGTGCGCGGTTGACCGGCCTGACCAATCGGGCGGAGCTCAATGCCACTGCCCGCGGTCGCTACGTCACCAACAATAATGTCGTAGCCGTCGGCATTGTTCAGTGTCAGTTGCGAAAAATCGGCTGATACATGCGCGGTTATCCCCGTTTCAGAGGATCTTGCATTTATCACCACAGCAAGATCTCTGAGATCAGAATTGGAGACTGTGCCAACGAAATCGACGGGCTCAGAATTTTCAGCCTTCAGAGAAAAACTAATCTGCCCATCGGGCACCGCAGAGAGGCGCAGGCGGGTCTGGGCCTGTGCTTTCACCCCCAGATCAGCGCTGAGTGCGTTCATCTCTTGGGCGATGTAATTTGCCATGACCCCCTGCGGGACCTCAAAATCTACGCCGCCCTCTGCCCCAATGGACAAAGAGATCGTTTGCGCTTGGGTGGGCACAGTGATGGGGAAACTGTCCCCGGACCAAACTGGGGGGGCGAAGCCACTGGTGGAAAATCGCAGGGTTTGCGCCCCGGATGGGCTGGATCGCTGAATGCTACTGCCTTGAAAATTATTGTCTGCACCCCCATTCAAATACTGTGCACTATATTCGGCTTGATCCAAAAATCCATTGGCCGGGGTCAGGTAGTTGATCACCTCTGATGTGGTTAAAGGAACACCGGCGATTTGCCGGCCTTCGCGGGTGAAGACTTGAATTTGGGACGCCGTCGCATTGCCAATTGACAGGCCGCCAGAAATTGCGTCACCGGCCAAAATGGAACCGCTGGTCATTGCGTCGCCACCGCTTGCAATGGATAAAAGACCACTGTTTCCAGAGGCAAAAAGTCCGAGGTCGGCAAAATTTTTCTGATCAGCGGTGACCAGTGTTCCATTGTTTAGCATCTCAGCGAACTGGGACATATTTGTGGCGAGGTCTTCGCTGCGGCGTGTGTTGAAGGCGGATGCATCAAATTCATAGTCAACACCGCCGAGTGTAACGGTGAGGCTTGAGAGATTATTTTGTTGCGCGTCCGAGAGGCTAAAGGACAGGCTGTCCTGGGTTTTGAGAGAGAACAGGTCAATATTGCTCACCCCAGCGGGAATAATGCCAATAACGCCATCATTGCGTAAACGCGTCGCGGCAACGCTGCCGGAATCGTTTTTCAACAGCTGTGTTAAATCTGTCAGTCCGCTTGGCTCAGGAATTGAAAAAGAGCCAACCGAGATGCTGGCAGAGCCTGAATTTTCGAGGCTTTCTGACGACACGATCGCGCCTGCGGCCGCAAACTCTTCGGCTTTGGACAGCAAGAATTTCATATTGGCGGCTTTGCCCTGTGACATCGACAAAGAGATTTCGTCTCCATCGGCGGCCGCGCCACTGATCGCTAAGGTGACGCCTTGGAATTCCACCGAGCTTGTGCCGCTGGCGACAATTGCACCGTCTGGTTTGGCGGCATTCCAGATATTATTGGCCTTGTCATAGGTCAGGGTCAGCGTTGCGTCGCTGACCACACCCGTGGGTGCAGAGATTGCTGTGGCAATGGATCCTAAATTCGAGGTGGATTGATGAACGTCAATTGCATCAAGTGAAAACATATCCCCACCGCGCAAACCATTGAGGGTCAACCCCGATCTGTGCACAGTGTTAAGATCGCCCATGACAGTTCGGGCCAATCCATCGAGATCGCGCGTGGTTTGTCCTATGGCCTCATAGGCTGCGACCAGGCCTGCGATAATGCCGGAGGTGATTTGTTTGGTGGGGCGCAGTGAGCCACCACCGCCGGCGTAGATAGTCACCTTACCCTCTTCGAAACTGGCTGAGAGGGCTGCGGCGTTTTTGCTTTCCACGAGTATGGGACCCGAGCCTGTGGAACCAAGGCTTAATGTGGCATCGCCTCGGGTTTGATAATCCGCGGAGAGTCCCACAAACTCTGCGATGCTGGATATGGATTTATCCCGCTGATCCAACAAAGAATTCGCCGCATTGCCGCTGCCGCCTGCTGAAATCAGCGTGGCTTGGATATCGGCCAGGCCTTGGGTTTCAATGTTCAAAGAGGAAATCGCGCTTTCAATACCGCTTTCGATTGAGGTCTGAAGGGCATCCAAGGATCCAGCCAAAGCCGCAAAGGCGGAGGCCAGCGCCTTGCCCTGCTCAAGCGCCACAACGCGCCCGGCAAGATCCCCAGGCGCCTGGGCAATGCTGCTGATGCCATTGAAGAAGGTGTTGATTGAGAAGGTCAGATCATAGTCTTCGGGCAAGAGCACCGATTCCAGAGTATTGAGCGCGTCTTTATAGGTATCGGCGCGAGAGAAATCGGATTGGCTGTCGCGCGCGCGTGCGGCGATGAAGCCATCAAAGGCGCGGGAAATATCCGACACGCGCACGCCCAGGCCAACTTGATCCGACACGCTCAATATTCCGCCTTGTGTCGCGGAGATTTCTTCCATTGAGGCTTCACGCCGGCGGTAGCCTTCGGTGTTCAGGTTTGCAATATTCTGCCCGGTGACGCTGAGGGCTTTGCGATAGGCTTGAATGCCACTGCTGCCGATATCGTATAAACCAGCCATGGCTATTTCACCTGATCGGACAGGCCGGCGCCCAACTGTGTGACGATGGCTTCAGCAAGGCCGAGTGAGATACCGGTGGAGCTGCTGCGTGCGACTTCAACATCCAGCATGCCTTGAAAGGTCTTGCCGGCTTCAGATGAAAACATGCCCTCGGCCAATTCCCCCTGGCGCGCTTGTTTTAGAAATTCGGCAAGAAAAATCGATTCAAATTCTTTGGCCACCTCATAGAGCTGTTCTTTTTCGCTTTTGCTGCGATCCAAATGGGTCGGGCTCCAGGCGGCGCTGGCCCGCATTGTGTCGCGCGCCTGAGCCAATGCGAAGGATTGGCTCGACATGCCTGCAAAATCTGACATCGACGGATCCCCCTAAATGATTATCAGCTCAGCACGCAGGGCACCGGCTTCGCGTAGGGCTTCTAGGATCGCGACCAAATCCGAGGCGGTGGCGCCAACCGCATTGATTGCGTTGACCAATGAGGAGAGTGAAACACCCGGATCAAATACGAATGCTGTCGCTGTTTCTTCTTCGGCCTGGATGTCTGTGTCAGGTGTGATCACCGGATCATTCGGTGCCACCACTGTTTGATCGCCATTGGTGACAACGGTTTGACCTTGATCGACATTGAAATCTTCGTTGACGCTCACGGTCATCGTGCCATGTGTGACGGCGGCAGGGGTCACGCGCACATTGCCGCCGATGACGATGGTACCGGTGCGCGAATTGATAATCACCCGTGCGGGAGGTTCGGCCTGCTGCACTTCAACGTTTTCCATCAAGGACATAAATGAAACGCGCTGACTTGGATCAACGGGAGCGCGCACACGGATCGAGTTTGCATCCAATGGCACCGCCACATCAGGGCCGAAAATACTATTGATAGCTTCGGCGGTATTTGATGCGGTGGTGAAATCACCGCGATGCAGGTTCAGGACCAAATGTGGAGTTTCTAAAAAGGCGCTGGGCACCATGCGTTCAACAGATGCGCCGCGGGGAATGCGCCCGACGGTCGGCACATTGACCACAAGCGAGGATTGATCGGCCCCTTGGACGCCCAAGCCCCCCACAACCAGATTGCCTTGGGCGATTGCATAGGTTTCACCATCGGCGCCCAAAAGGGGGCTCATTAAGAGGGTGCCGCCGCGCAGAGAATTGGCGCCGCCCATTGTGGATACGGTGATATCGAGGGTTTGGCCCACTTTCGTAAATGCGGGCAGCTCTGCGGTGATCATAACCGCAGCGGCATTCTTAGCGTTAAGACCAGAGACATCTGTGACCAGCCCAAAGCGGGACACCATAGCCTGCATTGACTGTAAGGTGAGACCAGAATTGCCATCCCCAGTGCCCGACAAACCCACGACGATCCCATAGCCAACGAGTTGGTTGGCTCTGACCCCAGCCACGCTGGCGATATCTTTAACGCGTTCGGCATGGGCCGCAGTTTGCGCCAAGAGCACGAAGAGAACGGCTGCGATGCTGCGTGTGAAAAGGGCAGGGAGGGTCATGGGTTCATTGGCCTCAATAAGGGGATAAATCGGTAAGAATGCGCTGCAACCAGCCCGCTTTGGCCGTATTGGCCACGTCACCGGCACCGATATATTTGATCTCAGCATTGGCGATGCGATCAGATGATATGACATTATTTGAGCTGATATCTTCCGGGCGCACAATTCCACGCACGCGGATATATTCATCCCCATTGTTCAGGGTCAGCTTCTTTTGACCTAAAATCTCAAGATTGCCACCTTCGAAAACCCGCGCAACAGTGACGGACATTTGTCCCGTAAGACTGTTAGATTGTGCCGCTGATCCGGAACCCGAGAAGCTTTGATCCGTTCCGGTGCTTAGTGAGCTTTCCAATCGGTTTAGGCCTAAAATATTGGGCATGTTTAGGTCGAACCCGGTGGCCTTGTTGTTGGCGGCGTTTTGGGACTTCGTCGCCTGAAAATTTTCAGCGAAAGAGACTGTCAAAATATCGCCAATTCGGCTTGCGCGGCGATCCGTTGCAAAAAGTCCAGATTGCGCGGCGTTGTAAATTGCCCCTGAGGGGTAGCGGGTTTGCTGCTGCGGTGTAAAGGTCATCGGTGCGACCGGCTGGTAGTCTGCACTGTTTTGCTCCTCCGAATAGGTGGAGACACAGCCCGTCAACGATGTGAGCCATGTACAAACTATTACACCAAAGGATATTTTGGAGAGGTTCATTTTCACCGCCCTCACAAGTTATTTGACAAGAAGCGCATCATTTCATCCACGGCCGAGATCGATTTTGAGCTGACCTCATAGGCGCGTTGAGTTTCGATCATATTGACCAATTGCTGCACCACATTGACGTTTGAACCTTCGAGGAAACCCTGGCTTAACTTGCCAAAACCGGCACTGCGAGGGTTGCCTTCAATCGGTGCGCCGCTGGCGGCTGTTTCAATCAGAAATGACTCGCCAATCGCTTGCAAACCCTGTGGGTTGACGAAGTTGGCAAGCGCGATTTGCCCGACTTCTTGCGGGTCCGCTTGTCCGGCGAGCATGACCGAAATGATGCCGTCCGAGGACACGTTGATTTCGTTGGTGCCTTCTGGGATTTGAATTTCTGGCTGAACGACATAACCGCTGGAGGTTGTCAGAGTGCCTTGGCCATTGCGGGAAAATGTACCGTTGCGCGTGTAGCCCATTTGCCCATCTGGCATCAAGACTTGAAAGAAGCCAGCGCCGTCGATGGCCAAATCCAGGGAGTTGTCCGTGGACAACAATCCACCCTGTGTGTAAAGTTTTTGTGTATTCAGAAGCTTGACGCCAGTTCCAACTGCTGAAGCGGAGGTCAACATTGTCCCATCAGCCGTTTGCCCGCCCGCAGATTGGGTCACCTGATACAGCAGGCTTTCAAAATTGGGGCGATCGCTTTTGAAACCGGTCGTATTCACATTGGCAAGATTGTTCGCAATAATTTGCATCTTGGTTTGTTGTGCGGTGAGGCCAGTTTTGGCGACATGCATGGCGGCTGTGGACATCTTCTAACTCCTAGACCAGAGGTTCGAATAGAGTACTGCAAGAGCCATGCCAAAGCGGTGTTTAGTTTTGCGGAAGCCTCATAAGTTCGGCGCCGCCGCGGTCAATATCTTCCGCCAGCTTAATGAATTTAATGTTCATTTCGAATTGACGTTGAGTCTCTAAAGACAAAACAAGCTCTTCAACAGCGTCCACGTTGGATGCTTCAAGCATGCCCTGAGCGATGGTTACTTTTTGATCGGGCACGGGCACGCTGCCGTCAAATCTTCGTATGTGACTGTCGGCATGTTTGGTCAGGGTTTCCCCGACGGCTGATGTGAGGCCGAACCGTCCGACTTGAATGTACTGGCCCGGGGGGCCATCAAATGGCTCAATCGAAATGTCACCGATATTCGATACTTTAAGGTCGTTAAACGGTGGGAGTTGTAGCGGCTGCAAATTTTCGTCCAGCACTTTTTCATTGGCACCATTCACCAAGAAACCATCTGGGCTGAGGGCAAAATCGCCGCGCCGTGTTAAGGATATCTCTCCACCTGTTGTGGGTTCCACATAAAAATAACCCGAAGAAACAATGGAAATGTCAGTTTTGAGACCGGTTTGCTTGAGCGGTCCAGGACTGTCGGAAAATCCGGCCTTTCCAGTTTCCATTCTGAAGACCCGCGCGGTTGCCTGATCCATGGCTTGCACGAATGCAGAGCCACCATCATTTGGCAGATCCTTGCGAAACCCTGGAATGTCCACACTGCTCAGGTTGTTTGCCGAGGTCGTGCGGACATCGTTCATCGTTTTGATCGAGTTGAGTGCCGTATGTATCATTCTATCCATGATGAACTACTCCTGCCGCCCCACTTACATGCGGATGTTAATGATGGTTTGGGTCAAGCTGGTCGTGGTCTCAATGGCCTTGGCGGAGGCTTGATAGTTCCGTTGGGCGGTAATCAAGTTCACCAGCTCTTCGGTAATATCCACATTCGAGCGCTCCAGCGAACCCGAGAGGATATTTCCAAAGCCTTCGGCGCCCGCTTCGCCAACCTGCGGTGTGCCACTGACGGCGGTTTCCACATAGGTTGCGTTCCCAATCTGCTTTAGACCGTTTTGGTTGTTAAAGTTGGCGACAACGATTTTACCCAATGGGTTGTTTTGGCCGTTGGTATAGTTGGCGCGAATGGTCCCGGAACTGTCAATTTCCAAACCATCCAAACGACCGGATGTGAAACCATCCTGCTCGACGGACAATACAGAAAAGGGCTGCGCGAACTGGCTGGAGAGGGAGTAGTCGATATCTAGGGAGATCGAGAACCCCTCCGCTTGTTGTTCATATCGTACGTTGTTTTTCGGGCTCACCAGTTTACCTGTTTTGTCAAAGGTTAACTCGCCTTCGTCAATGTAGAGCGGGTAATACCCATCCACCATGCTTTCTGGCGGTGTGGTGACGACATGCCCTGTCGCATCGACATAGAGGGCAATGCCGTCGGAATTTGTGGCTTGCACGAGGTTAAAGATCCTCGGAACCGATCCCACACCCAAAGGCACATCGTCCAGGCCAAGGCGCGCGGCGCCCTTGACTTTGATGGTAGACGTTTCCCCGGTGGTCCCGGTGGTGAAGGTGAAGTTATTATCCGTGGCGGAAAAGCGCACAGTCACACCGCCAACAGCCTCTCCGGTCAGGGGGGAGGTGATCTGATTGATCCTTTCCTCCAAAGCGGCTGCCAATGTGGTTCCCACATAGTTCCCCGCCGGGATGTCGATGATCCCCGCGATCCCGTTGACCGATACGTTGAAGCGGTTTTCATTGTTGGAGGAGGTTAGGCGGAATACTTCGGTCAAATCCCCCTGGGCTGCGCGCCCGGTTGATATCGCCGGCGCAGCCGCAAGACCGCGGCCTTCTTGGAAGGAAAAATCCTGCTTCGTCGCGCCAAAGCCGAACAGTGCGTTGTCGCCTCCGCCGATGATACGGCTGTCGAGATCAATAACTTCACTTTGATCTGCAGTTCCGCCGCCGTCGGTTGAAATGATCCGACGACCGATTTGAATATTTGACGATTTTTGATCTTCGCCCACACCCAAAGCGCCATTTGCGTTAATCGTTTCGCCGGTAGACCCGCTGGCAACGGTAAAGGATTTCGTGTCGCCGTTATATTGCACGTTGATCCCGTAGCGTTTGTCGTTGAGTCGAACCTCTTCGCCATCTGCAATAAAAGATTCTGTCGACAAAATTTCACCGCCGCGGATGAGCACTTGCTCTGCGGCACCGCTTGAGGGAATGCCCAATCCATTGGTGCTTTCTGCATCTGCTGCGCCGTAAACAGAGAAGGCGTTAAAATTACTTCCCGTTCCAGTACCAAGCACGGTCCGATCGACGGTGAACTGAAAGCGTTGCTCCAATTCATCGTAGGTCATCTTGATCGGAGGGTTATTTTCGTCCACCCAGGAAATTTTCGAGCTGACGCTCGCACTGGCCAATCCAAGAGCCGTTTTGGCGGCTGATGTTCCGATCAATGTATCGCCAAAGGATATTCCCGATGCGTCAGCCGTGGTGGTTTGTGAAGTTGAACGCTGCGCTGAAGATCCAATTTCGCGCACGACAATGCGTTTGGAGTTGAATGTCTCATAGGCGCCTTCGACCGGGTTAATCGCACCCTCCACGAAGGCCTCAAGATTT
>Ga0209251_1002160_pt1 | contig 14130 bp, 10 predicted proteins | sample SaaInlV_100m_DNA_6_FD_184665 | JGI IMG/M metagenome (GOLD analysis project Ga0209251, IMG submission 184665) | Marine microbial communities from expanding oxygen minimum zones in the Saanich Inlet - Saanich Inlet SI073_LV_10m_DNA (SPAdes) (version 2) | ecosystem: Environmental > Aquatic > Marine... | reverse complement strand
CAAGTGTCAATGATCAAATCAATGTTAGTGACATTCTAGCTAAGTTAGACGTGCCTACAATTATTTTTCACTGTACTGACGATGCTAGGGTTCCAATTTCCGAAGGTAAATTTATGGCCGCAAATATAAAAAATAGCAAATTTATTCCGATTAAAAGTAAAAATCATGTATTACTTGAAACAGAAGACGGTTGGGCCTTATTTAAAGAAGAAGTTACTAAGTTTCTAGATGGATAGACATTAATTTACTTAGAAATTTTTTTAGCTATATTTGCTATTTCTGAAATAAATTCTTTTGCAAGGGCAGACAACTCCCTTCCCTCAGGCCAAATATAAGCATAATTGAAGTTAATAGATGGCTCTAATGGTTTAATTAAAATATTATTGTTAGAAATTATATGTCCTATGAATGGATCGATTATAGCAATGCCAATGTCGTTGGCTACCAATTGAGCTGATTGGAGCATTGAAGTTGTTTGTATTTTTACAATTGGTTCAATATTAAGTTCTTCAAATTTTTTTCTTATAGAAGTTTGAAATATTCCAGTTGGATCTAAGCTAATCAAATTTTTGTTTTTGAGATCTTCAATTGTTATAATTTTTTTCATATGTAACGGATCATTTTTAGAAACAGCTACAACTGCTGAAAAAGAGACGAACGCCTTTTTTTTAAAAACTCTTTGTTCAAAGGGTAATGAGACTAAGGCTACATCAAAATGTTCACCTCCTTCCCAGTGTATAAGTTCGTTTCTACTTTTTATTGTAATTGAAACATTAGCGTGCGGATGCTTTTTACAAAATTTATTGAGGGCAATAGGAATTAAGCTGTGAGCCAACGAGTTTAGTGTAATAATTCTTAATCGTGAGTATTGATACTGTTTTACTTGCCTTGCTAATGTTGGGATTTGATCCATTCCAGACAAAATAGGCTCTATTTCTTTATAAAAATTTTCTCCTCTACTTGTGATTTGAACACGCCCTTTAATTCTATTAAATAGAGGAAAATCTAATTCCTGTTCAAGGCTTGTTATCAATCGACTAACACCAGACTGAGTTAAACCAATCTTGTCTGCGGCTCCTGTGATTGAACTTGATTCTAACACTGCTCTAAATGCAATTAATTTCTTTATATTTATCATTTTGACAGCCTATGATTTTTTGTCATGCATTCATTAAAAATTAGCATTTGTAATCATGATATATTTTTTTATAGTTAACAATAATTATTAATTTTTAAGTTAAATTTTATTAGGGAGGAAATAGATGTTTTTAAAGTCAATTTTAAAAGGGGTGTTGATAACCATTTCAATTACTCTTTTAATAATATCAAATGCATTTGCAGATAAGTATCCATCAAAACCAATTAAATTAATAGTTCCATATGGAGCTGGAGGTGGTGGTGACACTACTTCAAGATTTATAGCAGACTTAGCAACAGACATCTTAGGTGTTAAAGTATTAGTTGAAAATAAGACTGGTGGTGGAGGAACTATAGGAATAGGAGCCGTCGCAAAATCTAAACCTGATGGCTATACTATTGGCTTTATTTCAACTAGTCCTATTACCATAAGGCCTCACTTTATGAAAATGCCATATAAACCTATGGATGATTTAACATATTTAGGTCAATTTGTTTCTAGTCCTATGCCTGTTATTTTAAGAAGTGGTAGTAAGTGGAAATCTTTTGAAGAAATGATGTCTTTTGCAAAATCAAATCCAGGCAAACTAAGATGGTCAACTGCTGGACAAAAAGGTGGCCCTCATATGGCTATGCTTGCTGCATTTAAAAAAGAAGGTGCGTCAACCACATATGTTCCTTTTAAAGGTGGAGCAAAGGCTTTGGCGGCACTCTTAGGAAAGACAATAGATATGGCTGTTATTTCAGACTTTGCAGCTCCTTTAGCTGCAGGCACTATAAAAATAATTGCTGAATCTACACCCGACAGAAATCCTTCTGCGCTTAATGCAAAAACTCTTGCTGAACTTGGTTACCCACTATCTCCAGCAATATTTTTTGGTCTCGCAGGTCCAAATGGACTTTCTCAGGATGTTATTAATAAATGGGATGACGCACTCGGTAAAATAATGAAGTCATCAAAGTTCGTTGGTCTATTAAAAAAGCTTAAAGCTACCCCAAAATATGCTAATTCTGCAGATTTCACAAAGTCTGTTCGTGCGGATTATACTGCAGCAGGTAAGGTTTTAGCCGGAGTTAAGTTCTAAAATAATATATTATTTACAGAGTCATCATAAATGGCTCTGTAAACTTTTCTATTCAAGAGCAATTATGAATATTAATAAAATCAATCATGAAAAATTTTTAATTTTAGGTCTGTTAAGCTTAACTTTATTTTTTATTTTTTGGATAATACCTAATAGTATTGTAGATCCTGAAAACTTTGGAATTAAAGATGGATTACCTCCAAGTTTTTCTGCTTACCTTGTTGGTTTCTTAACTTTTTTTACTCTGGTTTTTCAATATATAAACGGAATTATTTTAATAAAAAATAATGACATCAAAAATGATACTCTTTTTTTTTCAAGAGAGATTTTTAAAAGATCGTTCAATATAATTTTAGTTTGCTTATTATATTCTTTTATTTTGATTGAAAATTTGGGTTTTTATTTGGGAAGTTTTATATTTGTTATTATTTTGAGTTTCTTACTTGGAGAAAAAAGATTTTTTATTTTATGTTTGTTTCCGACTTTATTAATTTTGTTTGTTTATGTTGGTTTCAAGATGGGATTTAGTATTTTCTTACCAGAAGGTAAAATCTTAGAACAGGTTTTTGAGAATGTTTTAGTAAACTGATGGAAAATATTTTTGCAGGCATTCAACTAGCCACGACACCAGAAGCATTAATTGCAATTTTAATTGGATTGATAGCAGGCCAAATATTAGGTGCAATTCCAGGTTTGACAGCTTCAATGGCAGTAGCTTTATTGGTTCCTTATACATTCTACTTAGATCCATGGATTGGAATACCAATGCTACTTGGGATGTTTAAGGGATCATTGTTTGGAAGTTCTATCACAGCTATTTTAATAAAAACTCCAGGTACACCAGCTGCAGCTGCTACTGTCCTTGATGGTTACCCATTAGCGCAACAAGGTAAAGGTATGAAAGCTATGAAAATGGCATTATACTCATCTGTCTTTGGAGACACGTTCAGTGATGTAATGTTAATTTTCGCCGCAGGTTTTTTAGCAAGTATAGCTCTGAATTTTGGTCCACCTGAATATACTTTGTTAACGGGGTTCTCTCTTATTTGTATAAGTTCGTTAACTGGAAACTCAGTTTGGAAAGGATTATTATCTGTATTCTTGGGAATGATAATTGGGATGATTGGACTTGATCCAATAACAGCAACACCAAGATTAACATTTGATTATTTAGAATTAGAAGAAGGTATAGGATTAATTCCAATGTTAATAGGAACTTTAGCTGTTTCAGAGGCATTAAGACAAATGGAACAGCCAATAAAAAAATTGGCTTCTAGTACATTAAGTTTTTCTAAAAAGAAGATTGATAACATAGTTACTTGGTCAGAGTTTAAATCTACTTTACCTACTATCGTAAAGTCTTCTGGTTTAGGTACTTTGATTGGTGCTATGCCAGGCTTAGGATCAACCATAGCTGCTTTCTTAGCATACGGTGAGGCAAAAAGAAGTTCAAAATTTCCTGAAAAGTTTGGTAAAGGCTCGTTGGAAGGTGTGGCTGCTTCTGAAGCTGCTAATAATGCTGTTTCTGGTTCTAATATGATACCATTATTAGCTTTTGGCATACCAGGTGATATTGCTGCGGCATTAATAATGGGAGCTTTTTTAATACAAGGAATTACTCTTGGTCCTGTAGTTTTTCAAGATAACCCTGTTGAAATTTATGCTATTTTTGCAGCCTTAATCGTAGCTAATTTATTAAATTTAGTTTTAGGACACGGCCTCATTAGAATGTGCAAACATGTTGTCACGGTGCCCAAAAGATTGCTGTTTCCAGCAGTTTTAGTTGTTGCTTCAGCTGGGGCATATGCATTGAGAGGCTCATTATTTGATATTCAATTAGTATTTTGCTTTGGTATATTGGGATACTTGATGATAAAATGTGATATCCCAACAGTACCAATGTTAATTGGTTTTATACTTATTCCTATATTTGAAGAAAACTTAAGAATCACTATTCTTCTTGGATCTTCACACGATTTAAATATTGGGTTTATTTTTACACGTCCAGCCTTTCTAATATTACTTCTTATAATGACGGTTGCCTCATTCATTGTAGTGAAGAGAAGGAATCTTAAAAATTTAGAAAAAATTAATAATAAATAATTATAGGAATTTTTGATGAAATCTATTTCAAGTAATCCAAAAGATAAAATAAAGTTAGTAACTGTCAATGGAAATTTAATGCCATTAAAGGATGCTAAAGTTTCGATAACGGCACCTGGACTATCATATGCTGCGTTAGTATTTGAAGGCATTAGAGCTTATTGGAATAAAGAACATAAACAGTTATACATATTTAGATTGGATGAACATCTTAAAAGATTTATTAATTCTATGAAGCTTTTGAAATTTATAGACTATCCAAACTTATCATCTATTAAAGCAGATATTCTACAAAATATACAAGCTAATAATTACCAAGAAGATATCTATATCAGGTTACAAGGTTATATAGATGAATGGGGTGAAATGGCTGTGAGATCACCAGTTAGTACTTCAATTGTTAGTTACCCAAGACCAAGGGCTATTGCGTTTACGGAAGGAAAAAATTTTACTATAAGTTCATGGCAACGATTGGATGATAATGCCAGTCCACCTCGAATTAAGGCTTCTGCCAATTATCTTAATAGTAGGCTAGCAAGTATTCAAGCCAAGGAAAGTGGTTATGATGGAGGCATTATGCTAGGCGCAAATGGAAAAGTTAGTGAGGGACCTGGTGGATGTATTTTTCTAATTAGAAATGGAAATCTTATTACACCTACTATAACAAGTGGAATATTAGAGAGTATAACTAGGGATAGTATTATAGAAATTGCAAATACACTTACAATAAATGTTCAAACTAGAGATGTAGATAGAACTGAACTTTATATTGCAGACGAAATTTTTTACTGTGGTACGGGTCAAGAAATAATGCCTATTTTAAGTGTTGATAAAATGTTAGCAGGAGAAGGAACACCGGGTAAAATAACTAAAACATTACAAAGTGAGTTTACTGAAATAGTAAGAGGAAATAATCCAATTTTTAAAAGTTGGATTTCTCCAACTTATAAAAAATAGGAAATTAAATATGTCAAAAATTGATCCCATAAAACTTGGTATTATTTGGAAAAGACTGAATGGAATGATAGACGAAGTAGCAGAGAGCTTTATTAGATCCTCATTTTCTGCTGTTGTCAGAGAAAATTATGATATGGCATTCAGTCTGCTTGATATTAAAGGTAGACAGTTTATTCAAACTAAAAAAAGTATTCCATCCTTTATAGGAACTTTGCCACATACACTTCAGGAAATTTTAAAGATAATTCCTATAGAAAATTTCAATGAAGGTGACGTTGTTATTTCAAATGATTCTTGGCTAGGTACAGGTCATTTAAATGATATAACAATGATATATCCAATTTTTAAAAAGAATAAATTAATCGCCTTTGCTGGAAGTACGGCACATACAGTTGATATTGGTGGAGCACCATCTCCTAATGCACAAGATAGTTACGAAGAAGGTTTATGTATTCCTGTTTGTAAGATTGTTGAAAAAGGCATTGAAAATAAAACTATCATTTCTTTTTTAGAGCAGAACCTTCGTGAACCCGACGAAACTTTAGGAGACATACGAGCTCAATTTTCTGCTTATAAAGTTGCTACTACAAAGTTATTAAATTTACTAAAGGAAGAGAAATTAAATAATCTAGATGACATAATACATAATATTTTAACTAGATCTGAAGATAGTATGAGAAAGAAAATTACTGATATTCCAGATGGAAAATATGAGGATGAAATGTTAGTTGATGGATTTGATCATCCATTAAGAATTAAATGTTCTATTGCTATAAAGAAAGATCAGATAACAGTTGATTTTACTGGAACATCAAATCAAATCAATAGACCAATAAATAGTGTTTTTAACTATACATATGCATATGCTTGTTATGCTTTGAAATGTGCTATAGACCCCACGGCACCAAATAATGATGGCTCATTTCGACCAGTAAAAATTATTGCTCCCGAGGGTACAATAGTAAATCCTAGACGACCTGCACCAGTTTGGGGAAGACATCTTACAGGTCATTATATACCTCCATCAATTTATGGAGCTTTATCAAAGGTAATTCCCAATAGTATAATAGCTGAATCTGGGTCACCTTTATGGAATATTTATTTTAAGGGTAGGAAAGAAATTAATGACAGGCCTTTTGTTAAAATGTTTTTTATGAATGGTGGTCATGGAGCAAGAAGTAAAAGTGATGGTCCTGGATGTTTAAGCTTTCCAAGTAATGTTTCTAATCAATCAATCGAACAGTTTGAAAATCAAGCTCCTTTAATTGTTCATGAAAAATCATTTGTAAAAGACACTCAAGGTATTGGGCAATACGTTGGAGGAGCTGCTCAAAGGATATCGTTTGAATCAACTTCTAAGAAGCCAATAATGATGACCATAAGACATGAAAGAGTATTTCACCCACCAAGAGGAATTTTGGGAGGAGGAGACGGGTCTAAAGGCATTGATCTTGTTAATAACAAAAAAATACCTGCAAAATCCTCTTATCCTCTTAAATTTGGAGATATTGCAACTTTTCAAACTCCAGGTGGTGGGGGGATGTTTTCTCCAAGTCATAGGGATGAAATTAAAGTGTTAGAAGACGTGGAGAGTGAATTGTTAAGTTTGAAAAAAGCTGAGTTAATATACAAGAAGAAAGTTTCAAGGAAAAAGTAATGTCAAATCAACTTAGTGAATTTCGAATTGGAGTAGATATTGGTGGTACTTTCACAGATATAGTAGCTGTTAATCAAAAAAATGGTATCCAATTTAATGGGAAAGTTTTAACGACGCCCAAAGACCCATCTGAAGCAGTATTATCAGGTGTAAAAGATATAATAAAAAAAAATAAAATTGATCCAAAAAACTGTCGAATTATTCATGGTACTACACTTGTTGCAAATGCACTTATTGAAAGAAAGGGTGTTAAAACTGCTTTATTAACAACACAAGGTTTTAAGGACGTATTAGAAATTGGAAGAGAATGGCGATATGACTTGTTTTCATTAGACTTGGAAATGCCTTCGCCAATTGTCCCTAGACATTTAAGATTTGAAATTGAAGAAAGAATTAATTTTAAGGGAGAAATTATTAAAAGCTTAGATGAAACTGGATTAATAAAAGTTGCAAAAAAAATAGCAAAATCAGGTGTTGAGACTTTAGCTATAGTGTTTATGCATTCTTTTAAAAATGCAATTCATGAGAAGCTAGCCAAAAAAATTATAGAAGCTCATGTCCCAAATCTTAATATTTGTCTTTCAAGTATAGTAAGCCCTGAAATTGGAGAATATGAAAGAACCTCAACATCTGTTGCCAATGCATATGTTCAACCGATCTTCAAGAGTTATGTAACTTCATTAGTAAAAGGATTAAAAAAAATTGGAATTACTAATGACTTATTTTTAATGTTATCAGACGGCGGAATAGTCCATCAAAAAACAGCAATCGAATTCCCAATTAGGCTTGTACAATCTGGTCCAGCAGGTGGAGCCCAAGCAGCAACATTATATGGCAAAATTTTAAAACAAAATAATATATTATGTTTTGATATGGGAGGTACAACTGCAAAAGCTTGTTTGATTGAGAATGGTAAACCTAATAGGACAACAGTATTTGAAGTTGCTAGAGTCTTTAGATTTTCTAAGGGGAGTGGTTTGCCTCTTCAAGTTCCAGTTGTAGATATGATAGAGATAGGAGCAGGGGGTGGAAGTATAGCAAGAATAGACGGAATGGGTTTGATACAGGTGGGTCCAGATAGTTCAAGCTCATACCCAGGGCCAGCATGTTATGGTTTAGGTGGTCTATTACCAACGGTCACTGACTCAGATTTAATTTTGGGATACATAGATGCCGAGAATTTTCTTGGCGGTGATATGAAGCTATTCAAAGAAAATGCAGAAAAAGCCATTAAAGAGCATATAGCCGATCCATTAGGTATAACAATACTAAGCGCTGCTTGGGCAATACACGAAATAGTGACAGAGAATATGTCCCAAGCTGCAAGTATTCATGCCTTAGAAAAAGGTAGAAAAATAGAAAAATTTTCTATGATCCCAATAGGTGGTGCAGGACCTGTACATGCTTGCAGTTTAATGTCTAAAATGAATATAAATCAGATGATAAGTCCAGCGAATGCTGGGGTAGCATCTGCGATAGGAATGATTGCATCACCTAATTCATTTGAACTTGTTCAAACTGACATGCAGTTACTTGAGGATTTAAATTTTTTAAAAATGAGAAATCATTTTAAACAAATGCATAAAAATGGGATAAAATCGTTGTTGAAAACTGGAATAAAGTTAGAAAAAATTAATATTTCTAATAGTGTTCTTATGAGATATGTAGGTCAAGGTTATGAAATAGAAGTTCCTTTAAATAGAGATAATTTACAAAATGGAAATATGAAAGACATTCAAATAGAATTTGAAAAAGTATATAAAGTTCTTTTCGGTAGAACTGAAAAAATGCCATTAGAAATTATTTCATGGAGGACTATTGCTTCGGGTCCTGTCTCAAAGTTTATAATAAAAGATAAAAAGTTTAATACTTCCAAAAACATTCGTCCTAAGAAAAGACAAGTTTATTTTGGAGGGAAAACATATTTAAATACTGATGTAATTAATAGAAATAATTTATCGAAATCTTTTCAATCCAAAGGACCTCTGGTTATAGAAGAAAGAGAATCTACTCTCATTATTCCTCCGAATTTTAATGTTAATATGGATCCAACAGGTAATCTTTTAATTAAGAGAGCTAAATAATAATGGTTAATGAACAAACAATTTCTCAAATGATTGCTTTACATCTGAAAGCCATAGGTGTGCAGAGTATTTTTGGTGTCCCAGGTGGAGGCAGTAGTCTAGATTTAATTGATGCAGCAGAAGATGTTGGGATTAAATTTTATTTAGTAAAAAGAGAAGATGCGGCCGTAATAATGGCCTGTGTATACGGAGAACTAACAAATTCTATTGGAGTTGCTTTAGTTACAAAAGGTCCAGGTCTATCAAATGCTATGAATGGAATTGCATACTCAGCTCTTGATAGAGCTCCTCTTATATTATTTAGCGACGGGTTTTCGGATAAATTAAGTTCTTTTGTAACTCATCAAGTCTTTGATCAAAAAAAACTTATGTCTCCATTTAGTAAAAACTATACAAATTTACAAAATGAAGATCCAGAAATTGAATTTAAGAATGTTGTTTCAAGTGCATTATTACCCCCCTATGGTCCAGTTTACATTGAATTAATATCAGCAGTAGCACAAAAAATAATAGATAAACGGGATTTAAGTTTAAAAATAAAAAAGGAAACTAATAACTTAGAGTATAATGATCAAATTATTTCATTGTTGGAAAGTTCAAAGAAACCTGTCGTAGTTTTGGGTTTAGAAAACTTAATAGATAATACAACAGAAGTAATTTCCAAAATTACAAATTTATTAAACTGTCCTACTCTAGTCACTTATAAAGCCAAAGGAGTTATTTCAGATAATGATGAAAATTTAGTTGGAATTTTTACTGGTGGAAAAGCTGAACAAATTTCTATAGTACAATCTGATTTAATCATTTTAATAGGATTAGATCCTGTTGAATTAATTCTTCAGCCATGGCCATATGACATTCCTGTTTTAAATATTTCACTTGTTAAACACGAGGTACATTATGTTAATGCCGAAGCTAACCTATTTGGTGACTTAAAATTTAATTTAAAAAAATATTTAAAATACTTCACAAAGTCTGATTGGAAAAAAGCAGAAATTAAATTCTTCAAAGAGCAGATTAAATCAAAATTAATTTTTCCAAGTAATAATTCTTTAAATCCACAATCTATAGTTGAAAACGCTCAGATTTTCTCAAAAAACAATCCACGTATTTCAATAGATGCAGGGGCACATATGTTTTCTGCTACAGCATTTTGGAATGCATCAGAGCCTTTCGATGTTTTGATTTCAAATGGACTGGCGACAATGGGTTTCGCTCTGCCTGCTGCAATATCTTCAGCTCTAGAAAATCCTGAACGTGGAGCAATAGCATTTACTGGTGACGGTGGTTTTATGATGTGTTGTTCAGAGTTAGCAACAGCTGTTCAATTTAATGCAAATATTTTAGTGATAGTATTCAATGATGGTGCATTATCATTAATAGACATAAAGCAAAAATCTAGAAATTTAAAAAGAGCAGGTACAACATGGCCAAGATCTAATTTTGCTGAAGTGGCAAGTGGTTTTGGTTGTCGATCGTGGAAAGTTGATAATTTAGGAGATTATAAAGTTGCTCTTGATGAATCTTCAAAAATCAAAGGAGCAAAACTTATTGATGTTTGGGTAGATCCTGATGGATATGCTGATCAACTAAAATCTCTTAGAGGATAACTAATTAAGGAAAAAAAATGGATTTTAATTTAACAGAAGAACAACGATCATTTCAAAATTCAGTTAGAAATCTAGCTGAAAACCATTTAAGTCAAGGAAACCTTGAAAGAGCACATGATCCAAACTTTCCAAAGGATGTTGCTAAATTGTTTGCAAAAAACGGTTTAATGGGAATTACACTTCCTGAAAAAGATGGAGGTCAGGGTGGTAAATTGATGGATGCAGTTATTGCTATAGAGCAAGTAGCTTTGGTGTGTCCTAGAAGTGCTGATGTTATTCAATCAGGCAGCTTTGGTCCATTGAGAACATTTGCTGAATATGCGTCAAATTTTCAAAAAGAGAAATATTTAAGCAAATTACTTACTGGAGAAATTGTAATTGCTTTGGGTATGACTGAACCTAATGCTGGGTCTGCAGTAACTGATCTAACAACAAAAGCTGTTGAAGATGGAGAAGGATTTAGAGTTTCAGGCAGCAAAGTGTTTACAAGTAATTCTCCTGATGCTGACATTTTTTTAGTTTATGTAAGGTATCATGAAGGGATTGATGGCATTGGTTCTGTTTTGATGGACAGGACAATGGAAGGATTTTCCTTGGGAAAGCCCTCTAAATATACTAATGGTGAAGAGTGGTGTGCTTTGTATTTTGATAATGTTTTTATACCAAAAGAAAATGTTCTTTTAGGTCCAGGTGGATTTAAAAAACAAATTGCAGGTTTTAATGCAGAAAGAATTGGCAATACTGCAAGATCATTATCTGTAGGAGAGTTTGCTTATAATTTAGCAAGAGAACATGCTCTTACTCGAGAACAATTTGGACGTAAAATATGTGAATTTCAGGGTATTCAGTGGAAATTTTCAGATATGAAAATTCAAATAGAAGCGGGTAGACTGTTACTTTATAGGGCAGCAATTAACGCAGATAAAGGATTTCCTTCTTCAAAGGATACATCAATTGCCAAGGCTTTTTGTAACAAAGCTGGATTTGATATTTGTAACGAGGCAATGCAGGTTATGGGTGGCATGGGATACTCACAAGAGTCACTTGTTGAGTATTGTTTTAGAAAATCTAGAGGTTGGCAAATTGCAGGCGGCTCAACTGAAATGATGAAAAACCGTATTGCTGAAGATATATTTGAACGCAGATTTTCTCAACGTCCAATTAAGATATAAAATTTATTATGATTGATTTTGAGTTAACACAATCTTTTTTCAATCCATCTTCAATTGCGATTATTGGAGCATCATCAAACGAAAAAAAAACTGGTTCTAGAATTCAAAGATACCTGGTTTCACATGGATATAAAGGGAGAATATTTCCAGTCAACCCTAATAGAGATAATATATTTGGTTTAAAATGTTATCCTAATTTAAAGAAAATCAATGAAAAAATTGATCATATTTTTATTGCACTTGATGGTAATAAAATTATTGAAGCAATTAATGACGCCGTTTCACTTAACGTAAAATGTGCAACAATTTTATCCGGCGGTTTTAGTGAATCTGGATCAGAAGGGTTAGATTTAGAAAATGAAATTTTAGATATTGCTAATAAGGGAAATATAAGAGTTTTAGGGCCAAATAGTATTGGTATAATAAATATTTCTGACTCTGTTATTCTTAGTGCAAACGCCATGCTTGAATTGCCAAATTTAAAAAAAGGTAGTTTAAGCGTGATATCTCAAAGTGGAAGTTTAATTGGTGCTCTTTTAGCTCATGGCGCTTCTCGTGGAATTGGTTTTTCTAAATTAATTTCTGTTGGAAATGAAGCAGATTTGTCTGTCGGTGAAATTGGTAAAATGTTGGTTGATGACGTTGACACTGACACAATAATTCTATTTTTAGAAACTTTACGTAATAGCAGAGAAGTTGCAGAAATGGCTCATCTAGCTCACAAGTCTGGTAAAGCTATAATTACGTATAAACTTGGAAAATCTGATTTAGGTAAAGAATTAGCAAAATCTCACACAGGTGCTATAGCAGGTTCAGATGAGGCTTTTAATGCATTTATTAAATATAATGGAATGTCTAGAGTTGAAATTTTTGAAACTTTAATAGAAGTTCCAAATTTATTTAAAAATAAAGTAATAGCTAAAGGTAAACGAATTGGAATTGCAACTACTACTGGTGGAGGTGGAGCGATGGTAGTAGAAAGTATTTCAAGTTCAGATATAGAGGTCATAAACCCAGGATCTTCTATGTCTTCATTAATGAAACAATATAACATCCCTTACAATGATAATAAGTTAGTTGATTTGACCATTGCTGGGGCTAAACCGGAGATAGTTAATGACGTAATAAAAGAATTTATGGAAAATAAAAATTGTGATTTAGTAGTTATGGTAGTTGGATCATCAGCTAAGTTTAGACCAGATCAAGCTATTGAGCCATTATTAAAATGGGCAAATAATTCTAAACCCCTTGTGGTGTATGTTGCACCAGACGCTCCAGAAGCTCTACAATTACTAAATAAAAATGGTATAGCTAGTTTTAGAACTCCCGAATCTTGTGCTGAAGGTATTAAGGCGTATTTAAACAATAAATCGCCTAAAACTATTGATAATAATTATGAACAAATAAATTTTAACAAGATAAAAACTATTTTAAAAAGTGTTAAATATAAAAATTTAACTGAGTTTGAGGCTCTAAAAGTTTTTGATATTATGGGTATTAAAACTGTTAGATCTAAAATTGTTTCTAACATACTAAAATCTAGAGAATTGACTATGGAATTTGGGTTTCCATTAGTGATGAAAATCTTATCAAGTCAAATTCAACATAAAACAGACACTGGTGGAGTAGAACTGAATATAACAAGTGAAGCAGATTTAAAAAATAGACATAAAAAATTATGCAAGGTTTTCGATAAACTTGAGGTTAAAAATTCCGATAGGGAATTTTTACTTCAAAAAATGGAAATAGGCATTACGGAAATAATTTTAGGTTACAGAGTAGATGAATTAGTTGGCCCTATTGTTGTAATTGGTTCAGGTGGAGTTTTATCTGAAATTTATGATGATAAATCAGTAAGAATTGCTCCAGTAGATTTTAAAGAAGCAAAAAAAATGATTAATGAAGTAAAAAGTTTGGTTACTATAACCGGCTACAGAGGCCTACCAAGAGCGGACATTAATATTTTAGCCAATGCTATAGTAGATATGTCACAATTAGCTAGCATTAAAGCTATTAAAGAAGCTGAGATAAACCCTGTTTTAATAAAAGAAGGACTAGAGGGAGTTGTTGCAGTTGACGGTTTAATAACTTTATATTAATTTTTTTTGAACATTATTATTAATTATTAAAATTTGTATTTACATGTAAATAAATTATTTTATCATATTTTAATGATAATGTGTCGCAAATGATCATTAACCATGGTGTTAGAGGTTCTATTCCAAACCCAAGTTATCAAACTTTAGGTTATGGAGGAAATACCCCATGCGTTGAATTTAAAACAAAACAATACCAACTAATCTTTGACTGTGGTTCAGGTTTTTC
>Ga0209251_1002146_pt1 | contig 14176 bp, 13 predicted proteins | sample SaaInlV_100m_DNA_6_FD_184665 | JGI IMG/M metagenome (GOLD analysis project Ga0209251, IMG submission 184665) | Marine microbial communities from expanding oxygen minimum zones in the Saanich Inlet - Saanich Inlet SI073_LV_10m_DNA (SPAdes) (version 2) | ecosystem: Environmental > Aquatic > Marine... | reverse complement strand
GAAATATTTAATCGTTTGCAACATGTACTCCTCAGACTTAAAAAAACGATAATTAACCTAAAACTCTACCTCTTCAAGCTCAACATTGAATGGTCAGATTTAATAAAATGATTATCGATACTCAGACTCCATGTCCCTACGAACCTTAATGGCGATCGCATTAGAATCAAAGTCAACATCATCCCAAGTAACTGCCTGACCAGCACGTTTGGGATTTTTCATCTTAAGGCCATGAGCCAAACCTAACGGAAGCGCGCCTAATTTTAACGATGTCTCGGCAGGCGCTAGTTGTCCTACAACAGTATATCCACCCTCCCCATCTAAGATCTCTCCGGCCTGGAGGTCCTTCTTTGTAACGGCCATAACATCAGCTCGAAAGCCAGTCGGAGACCCTGTCGACTCACCTCTCACGCCAACCGAGGCAACAGAAATGCCAACCTCGAGGCCTATCAAATGCCAACGCTTGTAAAGCGAGGCGTATTGTCCGGTGTCGTCTGTTTTAACACCGTACTCCTCAAAACAATTCTTAATATAAGGGGTATCCCCCTCAAACACTACCCATACGCCGAACCTTATATCGTACGGAATTGGTACGCCCGTCGCATCAAGCGAAGAAACGACTTCAACTTGACCATCTGCGTGTAAACATCCTCCCTTGGATTTCGGTCTCATCAAATTTGGAATGTCATCGATACTACCCGACGGGTACTCTAGGCCGTTCGGCGGCGCTATTAAGCCCGTAGCATTACATACCGCAACACTCTCAATCGCCGGCTTTGAGCCATCTAGAAAAGAGTTGAACATTTTAGGGTTCAATCCCCCTCGCTCCGCCTTATCAGGTGATAGCCCGTAGTAACCCCAAACAGTCTCAGGGGTTGATTGAGCAAAATGCGGTAGCCATTTGTGCCCCCGACCAGCTGAAACAACCCTAAAACCGGAAGCTCTTGCCCAATCCACTAAATCACAAATCAGAGCGGGCTGATCCCCATACGCCAAACTATAAATAACGTTATTCTCTTGGGCATACCGCGCAAGATAGGGGCCGCAAAGCGCGTCAGCTTCGACAGTCACATTGACAACATGCTTCCCCTGCTCAAACGATCTTAGGATGTGCTCCACGGCAGCAGGAGGGTTACCAGTAGCTTCGATAACGATATCAACCCTTGGGTCAGCGATTACTTTTCCCCAGTCTTCGGTCACCCACGTCCCCCCAGTGCGAATAGCATCATCGACAGATGCCGCTTCATACTGAGCTCTTGACCATCCAACCCTATTCAAATTAGAAAATACATTTTCAGGGTTTAGATCCGCTATGGCAGCAACGTGTACTCCTGGAGTCTTATGCACCTGAGCCAAATACATCGAAGCAAATTTTCCTGCGCCGATAATGGCAACACGTAACGGGTTATTGTTGGCAGCCCTTGCTGATAATTTCGAATATAAATTCACCCTTAGATTCCTTTTACCTGTTGTTCGTCTTTTAAATTACTTCTAATTCCTCATTTGGAATCCCATCCCCCCAGGGTAGAGAAACTTCATAATTTGAAATTAAACAATCGTCGGGCAAGCACTCGATAGGGGCAAATTGCCTATGAGCTATATACCCAGGCCGCTTAAACCGTTTTATATGGTTAGACACCGCACACAAACTCAAATAAACCGCCTTTCGATCCCAGGGAGATAAATTCGAGCCAGAGGCATGTACGAGGCAGGAGTGGAACAAAATCATGGATCCTGCAGGACCTTTAGGAGACACAATCCCACCCTCATCGACTAACGAAGAAATTGTTTCTGCGTCCAGAGTCCACAAAGGGTAACTAGTGGTTTCCGTATCATGACCCGCTTCCAATACCCCTTTCTTGTGGCTACCCGGAATAAACATAAGCGGACCATTATGCTCATTGACATCATCTAAGAATATCGCGATGTTCATGGCACGCGGTTCAGCCATGTGGTCATCAGCATGCCATGTGCCAAAATCTTGATGCCACTGCCAAACGTCACCATCAAATGCAGCCTTCGCATTCACCTTAAATTGATGCATGTAAACCGATTCGTCGAATAATTCTTCGACTGGCTTGATCATACGAGGGTGGCGTGATAGGCGAGCAAAAGCTTGATTATAGTTATGCGCAGCAAAATTAGTGCGTACCGATTTAGAGCCCTTCTCCCTCACATTGCAAACCATATCTTGAGCGAAAAGGTCTTCTAATTGTGACGTAAGCGAATCAATTTCAGAGGCATCAAATAACGATGGGAAAAACAGAAACCCCTTCTCGTCAAATTCTTTCAATTGCGCCTTGCTAAGTTGTTTCATCTGTGTAACTCCTTCTTAAACAAGTTTTTTAAAATCAATTGTTAACCGTAGTTCGATCCAAGGCGTTAGCTAAGGCCTCCCCGGCAGACTCGCCATGTCTTCGAGCTAACTGCTCAGCCAAAACAGCATCACCACGGTTTATGGCCATTAAAATGGCTTCATGCTCATCCCAAATTAACCCTGTATTACTCAACTGCGCCACGACAGCGCCCATTGCTCTTCTAATATGCTGCCAATGAAATTCACACGAATCTTGGATCATTGCGTTACCTGACAAACTATAAATAGATTGGTGAAAATTCAAATCCGCCTTAATTAAACCGGATATTTTTCCATCTGTAGCGGCTTGTCTACCGTCGCTGATAAGCTCCGATTTGAGCTTCATTCCGCGCTTTGCGGCTTCGCGTGCTGCCAATCCATCCAACACTGAGCGCACCTGATAAGTTTGCTCTATTACATCTGGGTTTATAGGCGCAATCATCAACCCTCTTCGACCCTTATCAACGACGAAGCCATCTTTCTTAAGCACTCGAAGCGCTTGAAGCACAGGCTGTCGTGATACGTTTAATAATTTGGCTAATCCTTGCTGAGTAACTATGGTCTCAGGGGTCAATTCGGTACTACAAATAGCCTCAAGTAGCTGTTCGTAAACCCGATCCGTCAGGTCCGGTTCCGCTGCAATTCGCGTCAAGGGAGGCATAAAAGTTAAGTCCTTTTCAATTAGTGTATACAGAATACACTGATAGTGGTCGTAATGCCACAAAAATAAAAAAAAGATATAAATAATTTGGATATATCTTTGAAATTAATATATCGTTTTGGACCTATGAGATCACTTAGTCGGTTACAAAAAACCTTTCTTCTCGTGGGCGCAGCACTAATTGCCACCGCGCTTCTGATACCCAATAATAAAACTTCAATCCCAATAATCGTTCCAAATATTCTATGGGACAGGTTCTCATTTTCTCCTCGACCTGAAATAGAAGTAATTGAAAACAATCCTAGCTCGATTGTGTTCGCATCTAGCATTCACCCACAGGCTCGTTTGACCGTAGCCAAAAACGGGAATTTCCGTAACGCGCCGAAAGATATTGTTACGGCGCTTTGCAGAAATGAAATGTGTACATATAAGGCTTACGAGAATCAAAAAATGGATGGCGCGGTTGCTCGATTTCAGTCTGGCGAAGATCTTCAATTAGTCCTAATTCGATCAAAACAAAAGCAAGTCTGGATGGAATACAAAGGCCCGAGTAGTACCTTTAAACTATTTGAACCGCTCATTACCGAGTTACATCAGCAAACCGAGCCGAGCAATCAAGTTTAATCCCAAGTTATGAATAACAGGCGAAATGACTCCTAATTAACATCAATCCTGAACCGTTTCCAGGTTATTGAGTCGCACAACATTACTATCGAGTAACCAAAGAGACCCGAAAAAATGGAATCATCTGCCCTACAATTAACTCTGCTTAAAGACTACAAACCATCAGCTTTCGAAATACCAAAAGTGGACCTTGAAGTACTGATTGAAAAAAATTTTACAGAGGTTCATGCCAAGCTTACTGTCAATAAAGTAAACAAAACAGCTAGTCCCGACATGGTGCTAGACGGTGAAGATTTAGAGCTTCTTGAAATAAAAATAAATGATCGAATTTTAGCTGCTAGCGAATACCTATGGTCAGGCAATTCTCTAATTCTCAAGAGCGTGGAAGATTCTTTCATACTCGAAACGACGGTTCGCATTTATCCTGAAAAGAATACCCAGTTAATGGGACTCTACGCGTCCCAACACGGATATTTCACCCAGTGTGAGGCTGAAGGCTTTAGACGAATTACATTTTTTCCTGATAGGCCAGATATATTGTCGCGATATACAACGCGAATTGTGGCGCCAAAATCTCAGTACCCCGTCCTCCTATCGAATGGAAACTTAACGGAGTCAGGCGAGTTGGATAATGGCAAACATTTTGCCCAATGGACGGACCCTCATCCCAAGCCCTCTTACCTGTTCGCGATGGTACTCGGCCGATTAGAAAAAAATGAAGAACAGTTCGTCACCTCATCCGGCAAAACCGTAGCCCTACAGATCTACGCCCCGTCGCATCAAATTAGTCAGACCGAGTTCGCGATGGAGGCGCTAAAGCGATCTATGCGCTGGGACGAAAATAGGTTTAATCTCGAAGTCGACCTTGACCAGTACATGATAGTCGCGGTTGATGACTTTAATATGGGGGCAATGGAGAACAAAGGGTTAAATATTTTTAATACAAAATATATTTTAGCGCACCCATCCATTTCTACTGATCGAGATTTTATGCTCTTAGATAGAGTCGTAGCTCATGAATATTTTCATAACTGGACCGGTAATCGCGTTACTTGTAGAGATTGGTTCCAGTTAAGTCTTAAAGAAGGATTAACCGTTTTTCGTGATCAAGAATATGGGGCTGACACCTACTCACGAGGAGTGCAAAGGATTCAAGAAGTCCGCAATTTGAGAACCATACAGTTTCCAGAGGATGCTGGCCCAATGGCTCATCCAATCAGACCTGACGCGTATGTCGAGATCAACAACTTTTACACCTCAACTATTTACGAAAAAGGGGCAGAAATTGTTCGTATGATTCATACGTTAATTGGCGAAAAAAACTTTCAAAATGGTATGGCCATCTATTTTGAGCGTCATGATGGCTGCGCGGTGACTACCGAGGAATTTATAGCCGCTATGGAAAGTGCGTCGGGGGAGGATTTGTCACGCTTTAGAAATTGGTATACGCAAGCCGGCACGCCAAAAGTGACCATTAAAAGCTCCTTCGATCCAGAATCCCAACGGTATACGCTTGACTGCCAACAAACGTTCCCAGGAAATAAATTTCAATCGAATAAGCCTGTACACATTCCCCTTAGGGTCAAGCTTTTCCAACCGAATGGGACAGATTTAGAAGAACAAATACTGTCACTCAAAAAACCGAAAGAGACATTCACATTTAACGAAATATCCGAACGACCCATACCCTCACTATTTCGTCAATTCTCGTCACCGGTAATTCTAGACTTCGAATATTCCGATGACGAATTGCTCTATCTTCTTGCGAACGATGACGATCCATTTAACCGCTGGGAATCAGGCCAGCAATTACAAAGCCGTATGATGTTAGCGACAGCAGCTAGCTCTGAACAGAAACTTACACCGAAATGTATATCCAAACTTTGTGTCAAATTATCCTCATGCTTAGAGGAATCGGCCAGTGATCCGGCATTCACCGCAGAGCTATTATCAACGCCAGCTGAGAGCCATCTCGCTGAGTCACTCGCTGTAGTGGATCCTGTTTTGTTACATCAATCGCGCAACTCTTTAAGATTATTACTTGCTCAAAATCTCGAATCAGCAGTGCTAAAGATTTACTTAAATCAACCAGAGATAACACCTTACGATCCCGGCTCGATATCGGCTGGCCAACGTGCGCTCAAAAATGCATGCCTCAGCCTTCTGGTTGAAACCGGCAAACAGGAACACATCGATCTTTGCATACAACAGCATAAGCGAGCTACAAATATGACTAACGAATATGCTGCGCTACAAACCATCGTAAACACCAACCATCCTGAGCGTGAAGAAGCGTTGTCTGACTACTTTAACAAAAGGCAAACAGAGCCTCTGGCAATGGATAAATGGTTTGCAGTCCAAGCCGGCTCAAGAATAAACGGTACTACCGATCAGGTAAAAAAACTCATGCAACATCCAACCTTTGATATTAAAAATCCAAATAAAACTTTCGCCCTTTTAAGGACTTTTTCAGCCAATCATGTTCATTTCCATGCGGCTGACGGATCGGGGTACCGCTTAATATCTGACGCCATCCAGGAAGTAGACGACATTAATCCCCAAGTTGCGGCAAGACTCGCCCGTAGCTTTGATAGGTATCAAAAATTTGATCACAAACGCCAGACACAATCAAGAAATGCGATGGATAGCATTATGAACAAATCCAATCTATCGAAGGACACTGGCGAAATTATCTCAAAAACTTTGGCCGCATAAAGGGTAAAAAGTATGGCACACCAAAAAGTAGTCGTTTATCATAATCCGAGATGCAGTAAAAGCCGCAACACTGTTGCTCTTCTTCGCGAGAAAGGTATTGAGCCACAAATCATTGAATATTTAAAAGACGTACTTGACTCGAAGGAAATCAGCTCTCTTTGTTCCAAACTTAACTTAACACCTGGACAGTTGATTCGCACGGGAGAGGGAATATACAAAGAGAACTATTCTCAAAAAGAACTCAGCGATAGCGAATCAATTGAGGCGATGGTTGCACATCCGATTCTAATTGAGCGCCCGATCGTAGTATGTAACAGCAAGGCGGCAATCGGTCGACCGCCAGAAAATGTGCTAACAATCTTGTAGACCAAGCGAAAAGATTACGTTTAAAAAAATAAAAATACACCAAACAGCAAATGTGTATTTCTAGCGCATGATCAACGGCTCAATCCAGTACGTGTGATATAAGTCCGTCAGCCAACTTTGGTTCAAACCAAGTCGATTTTGGAGGCATAACCTGCCCTCCGTCTGCAACACTCATGAGCTCTTCAATCCGAGTAGGGTAAAGTGAAAAAGCGCATGCCATAGCGCCAGAGTCGACTCGCCGCACAAGCTCTTGAGTTCCTCTAATCCCCCCAACAAAATCAATCCTCTTGTCCTTACGTAAATCATTTATACCCAAAATAGGTCCCAGCACACGGTTCGACAATGCACTCACGTCTAAACTATCGACAGGATCAGTAGACTTAGTTTTTTCACGGAGTGTCAGAGTGTACCAACACCCATCGAAATAAGCCCCCATTACCCCTTTCGTCTCTGGGACAACCGGCTCATCAGAGCATTGAATATCAAATTCATCCCTTAATCGCTCCAAGAAGGCTTTGGAATTCAGGCCATTTAGATCAGTGATAACGCGGTTGTATGCAAGAATTTTCATTTGATCCTGCGGAAATGCAACCGCCAAGAAATAATCGTAACTTTCTGTCCCTGAAGAAACGCCCTCAGCACGCCCTCTCATCAATTTTTGTACCCGCGATGCCGCCGCGGATCTATGGTGACCATCGGCAATATAAAGGGCCGGCAAATCATCAAAAAGAGCAACGAGAGTGGCAATTTTCTCTTGGCAAGATAACGTCCATATTTCATGCTGCACGCCATCACTAGCAGTAACATGTTGCTCTGGTGCACTTAACGTCTCCGAGGCGATGATGTCGTCAATATCTTTTGAGCTTGGGTATGCGAGCAGCACCGGACCAGTTTGAGCTCGCAGTTGGTCAATTTGGCAAACTCGATCATCCTCCTTCACAGGCCGTGTGAACTCATGTTTCCGAATTAAGTTTTGATCGTAAGCATCAACCGATGCTGTAACAACAAGTCCCGACTGACAAACGCCATGCCCAGTTAGGCGGTAGATGTAAAAACATGGGACCTCCTCTCGTGACAAGACATTATTGTCTATTAACTTTTTCAGATTTTCACTTGCTTTTTCATAAACCTCAGATGAATACGGATCGGTCCCTTCAGGAAGGTCAATCTCGGGCCGCGAAATATGCAAAAAACTATTGGCTCTATCCTTAGCTAGAAGAGTAGCCTCTTGATAGGACATTACATCGTATGGCGGAGACGCCACCTCGCTAGCTTTGTCGGAAGAGGGTCGTAGGCCCTTAAAAGGACGAATCATATTCATAAAAAACCTTTAGATTACAATGACAAATAAAAAGGCGACCCGAATATATTCGGGTCGCCTTCATGTTGAGCGAACTTACGATAAGTGGTTATTAACCAACTTTGTCATTTCAAACATTGAAACTTGCTTTTTTCCACCGAAAACTGGCTTCAACTTGTCGTCAGCATTAATATTTCTTCTATTTTTAGCATCTTGAAGATCATGCTTTTTAATATACTTCCATATCTTTTTTGTCACCTCGGTCCTTGGTAACGGTTTTGCACCAACCACAGCAGCTAGGGCTGCACTAGGCGTCATTGGCTTCATAAAGGCAGGATTAGGCTTTCTTTTTACTGCCGCTTTCTTTTTTGCTGGTGCTTTTTTAGCTGCAGGCTTTTTTGCTGGTGCTTTTTTAGCTGCAGGCTTTTTTGCTGGTGCTTTTTTGGCTACAGGTTTTTTTGCTGGTGCTTTTTTGGCCACAGGTTTTTTCTTTACTGGTGCTTTTTTGGCCACAGGTTTTTTCTTTACTGGTGCTTTTTTAGCGGGTTTCTTTTTTGCAGCTGCCATATTCAAGTCTCCTGTTTTTAACCGCCCCTAAAGCCGGCTTCAGTATCAAATTTAAACGTCCAATACCGTTTCCGGCATGCGTTTTAGAGAATGCACAGCGTTCTGATGGTTGTCAATACTTTTTAATCCTAAAAAAATCATTTGAATAAAAACATACCTTGATTTTTGTGGGCTACATAAAAGTCAATCGGGTACCAAAACACTAGCTTCTGAATCGTTTACGAAACATTTTTCAGATTAGCGAGTAGAGTATTGTTACTACTAATAACTAAAATAAAATATGACGATACGCATAGGATCCGGGTCAGCATGGTGGGGAGACCGAATTTCACCAGCCCAAAATAATGCAGAAAAGGGCGCCTTAGACTATCTGTCTTTCGAAACTATGGCTGAAGCGACTATCTCGGCAGCGCAAGTCAGAAAACGCCGAGACCCCTCGTTTCCAGGTTACGACACATGGTTGGACGACCGAATGAATGCAGTGCTACCCGCTTGCCTTAGGGAAGGGACTAAAATAATCTCTAATCAGGGTTGGATAAATCCAGACGGTGCCGCAGAGCGTATCGTGCATTGGTTAAGAGTACACGGAGCTCAGGGTGTCAAAGTGGCGGCGGTTAACGGGAGCCTAATTACGAATCAAGTCCTCGAACTCACAGACACGATTTTAGAAAATGGAAAACCAACTAAATCTCTCAAGGATCAGATAGTTTCAGCAGAAGTGTATCTTGGGGCTCAACCAATCGTGCAAGCGCTCCGTGATGGCGCACATATCGTCGTTACAGGTCGAATCGCTGATCCTTCTATTTTCGCAGCCCCGATGATGTTTGAGTTTGGATGGGGCATGGAAGACTATACGCGCTTGGGATTCGCTAATGGCATCGGACATCTTATGGAATGTGGCGCCCAAGTTACTGGCGGATATTTTGCAGATCCAGGTCGAAAAGATGTTCCTAACCCATGGGATTTGGCGTTCCCTATTGCTGAAGTTAACGAAGATGGTAGCGCAATCATCACAAAACTTGAGGGCACAGGTGGCATCGTCAATACGCAGACAATTAAAGAGCAACTATTGTATGAGGTACATGATCCCTCAAACTACATTACACCTGACGTTGTGGTCGATTTTTCAACTACTAAAATAGAAGAGCTCTCAGAAAACAGAGTTATGATTTCCGAGATATCAGGAAAACCACGCACTCCGACCCTGAAAGTATCCATTGGGTGTCAGGAGGGCTTTATTGGGGAGGACATGTTTTTTTATGCTGGGGAAGGAGCGCTTCAACGAGCACAACTAGCTGAGAAAATATTGAGGGAGCGATTCAAGATAGTAGGGCTTAAAGCCGAAGAACTCCGGATAGACTACCTAGGACTAAATGCTATTCATGGTGACATGTCGCCCAAACCCGCGCATGACCCTTACGAAATTGCGGTGCGTGTTGCTGCGAGAACATCAACACGCGAGGAGGCTATGAAAATTGGCAGAGAAGTCGATGGGATGGCCGTATCGGGAGTAGGGATGACCGGCAAGCGAGTTCCTCATCAAGATCGAACAAGAGAAATTATCGGAGTGTGGTCGTCGCTGGTTGATCGTAACGCAATTCATCCGACAATCAACTTCTACGAAAGTTAAGGGAAAACAATGCTAATTAAATTAGTTCAACTTGCACATTGCAGGTCCGGAGATAAGGGTAACACCTCAAACATCTCAGTCATTCCCTATCATCCGGAATTCTACGCCCCGATTAAACAACAACTATCAGCCGAAAAATTCAAAGATTTCTATGCAGGAGTTGTTAGCGGTAATGTCACTAGATATTGCTTGGATAAACTTGAAATGTTTAATTTCGTGTGTGAAGGTGCGCTAGGTGGTGGGGTGTCGCGCTCACTCTGTCTTGATAATTACGGGAAGTCACTTAGCTCAAGAATTTTATCCTTTGAGATTGAAATAAATGACGATTTTAAAAATTTACTCCACTGAAGTCATTAAGTAGGAACTAAAATCATGTCACTCAGGCAATTCAATACGGTCATAAAAGGCGCGACTATCTACGATGGGAAAGGCGAAGACCCGTACTGCGCAGATGTTGGTATTCGTGGAGAAAAAATAGCCGCTATCGGAAACTTGAATACTGATGGGGCGAACGTCATTGAGGCCGCAGGATTGTCACTGATGCCTGGCATTATTGATGTTCACACACACTATGATGCGCAAATTACTTGGGATCCGACACTCTCACCGTCTCCATCGATGGGTGTTACTACAGCGGTTATGGGAAATTGCGGCTTTGGTATTGTTCCTTGCCCACCAGAGCATCAAGAAATCATGCTCAAAAATTTGTCGGTTGTTGAGGGCATGAACCTGAAAACGCTTCTAGAAGGCACGCAGTGGAAATTTGAAACCTTTCCAGAATATATCAAGTATCTCGATGAGCAGCGTCCGCACGCAAATGTTGCGGTTCTAATAGGACACTCAGCTGTCAGAACAGCAGTAATGGGATCTGAGAGTTCTACGCGAATCAATCCGACAGAAGCCGAACTAGACGCTATGAGCTTTATTGTCGACGAAGCCCTTGCTCACGGCGCTATCGGTTTCGCATCCTCCTTCTCTCCTAATCATTCAGGCTATGGCGGAAGACCGATGCCGTCAACAATTGCAAAAGATGAAGAGCTCTACGCACTACTCGATCCGATTAAAAAAAGAAATGGCGTTTTTGTCACGGCCGGCGGCCAAAGGGCCACACCGGAGTACCTAGAACAGATTAGCAAGACATTCGACTGTCCAACTTTTCTGGTGTCGGTTCTCGCCATGCATAATGACTCAGATCCTAAGGCCTGTAATGACTACTACCAAAGATGTAGTGCAGCCCTTGATCGTGGCCATGAGGTATATATACATGCAAACCCCCATCCGCTTTCGTTTGATTTCACTCTACGCAACCCGTATATCTTTTACGCTCATGAAGCCTTCAATGCGGTGAAAAAAGCGATGCCGGAACAGCTCATGTCTATTTATAAAAGTCGCGCTTTTAGAGATGATTTCATACAAAATCTCTCTGAAAATAAAATTGGAGCTATATTTAACGGTGCTTGGGATAAAATCGAATTAAACGAGATACCAATCACAATAATGGCCGAGGAGGCGGGACTGGAACCTCTCGAGTGGCTTTTCGACCAAGATTTGGATACGCAGTTTGTCGGGAAAATGTATCAGAATAATGATGACGGTGTTTCTAAGCTTCTTTCGCACCGTAACGCGATTATTGCGTTATCCGATGCGGGGGCTCATGTTGAGTTTCTATGTGATGCAGGGTTTGGTCTCTATTTTTTACAACATTGGGTGCGTAAGACCGGTACTTTCACTTTGACGCATGCCGTACAAAAACTTACCTCGGAGCCTGCTAGTCGGTATCGTATTAAAAAGAGAGGGGAGATAAAAGAAGGCTACTTCGCTGATCTGGTGCTTTTTAGTCCAGACGCGGTCGGCATCTCGAAACTCTACAGACTAAACGATTTACCGGGACAAGGCTCTCGACTAATGAGGGACGCTAACGGTGTCTTTGGCGTGTGGGTTAATGGTTCACGTGTGATCGACGAAGATAATAAACCAATGGCACAGGAGGGCCCTGGCCACATACTCAGGGAATTCGATTTTTAAAACATCTAATTCAGATATTTAGCCCAGGACTTACGGAGGGCATTAAGTTTCGGATCGATAACATACGAGCAATACGGTTGCAACCGATTAGACTCATAATATTGGTGATGATAGTTTTCAGCAACGTAAAATATCTCCGCGGATCTCACCTCTGTAACAATAGGTCCTCCCCAAACTGCAGAAGCGCTTAGCTCGGTAATGCACTCATTCGAGATTGACGATTGCTCGTCGTTATTCGTAAAAATAATCGACTTATATTGATAACCAACGTCCGCTCCCTGCCTGTCCATTGATGTGGGGTCATGAATTGTAAAAAAAATCTGAAGAATTCTTTTTAGATCGATAATATCCCTATTAAAGACAATCTCTACCACCTCTACATGACGTGTTGTCCCAGAGCAAACTGAAGTATAGTTAGCGTCAGATGATGACCCACCCATGTACCCAGGCAATATAGCCTCAATCCCAACCACCCGCGTAAAAACCGCTTCTAAACACCAGAAACAACCACCACCTAACACAATACGCTCACTCAATTCCATAACTTTCCTTAACTTGATCTTCGCGAAATTACCAGGAGATATCTTAGGGCCAAATTTTGGCTATTGATACCCCAACGACCACATTAGCCGTGATCAGGCTTAATAGGAGCACACAAAAGAAAACCCCCCGTCGTTATACGACGAGGGGTTAAATGGGAGCCTGGCAGTGTCCTACTTTCGCACGGTATACCTCGCACTATCATCGGCGCTGAAGCGTTTCACTGTCCTGTTCGGAATGGGAAGGAGTGGTACCACCTCGCTATTGCTACCAGGCAAAACTTAAAATTGTTTGCCTTCAACACATGGAAGAAGTTTTGGATAGAGATTGCTCTCTGACTATTTTTAAATCTATGCACAAGAAACCTACTGCCTTGATACACAAGGCTATAGGATCAAGCCGCACGGGCAATTAGTATCGGTTAGCTGAACGCATTGCTGCGCTTGCACACCCGACCTATCAACGTTGTAGTCTGCAACGACCCTTTAGGGAGGTTAAACCTCCGGGAAGTCTCATCTTGAGGCGAGTTTCGCGCTTAGATGCTTTCAGCGCTTATCTCTTCCGTAGTTAGCTACCCGGCAATGCGACTGGCGTCACAACCGGTACACCAGAGCTACGTCCACTCCGGTCCTCTCGTACTAGGAGCAGGTCCTCTCAAACTTCCAGCGCCCACGGTAGATAGGGACCAAACTGTCTCACGACGTTCTAAACCCAGCTCGCGTACCACTTTAAATGGCGAACAGCCATACCCTTGGGACCGGCTACAGCCCCAGGATGTGATGAGCCGACATCGAGGTGCCAAACCTCCCCGTCGATATGAACTCTTGGGGGAGATCAGCCTGTTATCCCCGGCGTACCTTTTATCCGTTGAGCGATGGCCCTTCCATTCAGAACCACCGGATCACTTTGTCCTGCTTTCGCACCTGCTCGACCCGTCAGTCTCGCAGTCAAGCTCGCTTATGCCAATGCACTATCAGTACGATGTCCGACCGTACCTAGCGAACCTTCGAACTCCTCCGTTACTCTTTGGGAGGAGACCGCCCCAGTCAAACTGCCTACCATGCATGGTCCCCGATCCCGATAAGGGACCTAGGTTAGAACCGCAATACAATCAGGCTGGTATTTCAAGGATGGCTCCAAACAAACTAGCGTCTGCTCTTCATAGCCTCCCAGCTATCCTACACAAATTCCATCACAGTCCAATGCAAAGCTGCAGTAAAGGTGCACGGGGTCTTTCCGTCTAGCCGCGGGTAGATTGCATCATCACAACCATGTCAACTTCGCTGAGTCTCAGGAGGAGACAGTGTGGCCATCGTTACGCCATTCGTGCAGGTCGGAACTTACCCGACAAGGAATTTCGCTACCTTAGGACCGTTATAGTTACGGCCGCCG
>Ga0209251_1002143_pt1 | contig 14178 bp, 17 predicted proteins | sample SaaInlV_100m_DNA_6_FD_184665 | JGI IMG/M metagenome (GOLD analysis project Ga0209251, IMG submission 184665) | Marine microbial communities from expanding oxygen minimum zones in the Saanich Inlet - Saanich Inlet SI073_LV_10m_DNA (SPAdes) (version 2) | ecosystem: Environmental > Aquatic > Marine... | reverse complement strand
ACCCCCGACCCCCTGATTCGTAGTCAGGTACTCTATCCAGCTGAGCTATCGGTCCACTGTGCGGGGAAATAGCGGGAGGTGGGCGGGGATGCAAGGGTATTATTTCGAAAACTTCAGATGTTGGCTTTTGGCAACTTGATGGCAAATATACTGCCCTGCGCATCTGATTTTTCCAAGCTCAAGTGACCGCCGTGGCCGCGGATCAGCTCGGCGCTAATGGCAAGGCCCAGACCAGAGCCCCCCTTGGTTGTACCACCTTGAAAGGCGGTAAACAGATTGTTTTTTGCCCGCGCCGGCAGACCTGGACCGTTGTCTTTCACTTTGATCCACCAATGCTCCTGCCCCTCTGCCGCACTCAAAACAATATGCCCCTGCCCGGATATGCTCTCTAGGGCCTGACGGGCATTGCGGCATAGGTTTGAAATCACTCGGTAGAGTTGCTCAGGATCGGCCCAGAGCTGCAGATCTTCGGCGGCGGAATGCGCGTAGGTGATTTTACCTTCGCTGGCCAATTGCTCGGCCTCTATGACATCCACAAAGAGGCGCGACACGGGCAGCCACTCGAGCTGAGGTGCCGATTCCTCAGCGCGCCCGAAGGCCAATGTGGTTTCGCACAGATGGACGGCCCGAGAAATTGAGCGCACGAGTTTTGGTGCCAATCGTGCAACCGTGGGGTCTTGGCTGGCTTCAATGCGATCGGTAAACAATTGCGCCGAGCTCAGGATATTGCGCAGGTCATGACTAATTTTTGCCACGGCGCTGCCCAATTGCGCCAATCGCTCTTTTTGCTTCAAAGCCGCTGTCAATTCAATTTGCATGGATTTCATCGCCTCTTGCGCTTCGCGCAGCTCGCGCAGCCGGGCATTTGGGTCGATGATGCTCCGCGCATCCTCCGGGGCGTTGGCGTAGGACTGCATATGCGAAACCACATGGCGCATCGGCAGGACCAGCGCCTGCCGCACAGCCCAAAACAGCAAGACCGCTGTCAGGGCAGAAATGGCCGTCGACACCCAAAGCACTTGACTGGCATAGGCCACAAGCGCCTCATTGAGCCCTCGAGTAGACATGGTAATCTCAATCAACAGCCCGGCCCGTCGCACCGGATCCCCGAGCACCCGAATAACGTGATCACTGGGATCAAACAGGGCGGCCAAACCGTCAACCACCAAGTCATAGACAGTGGGATCCCGCAAATCAAAAGAGGAGACAACCGGCGCAGGAATCGGAGAAGACAGCACAAGTTGGCGCACCTCATTGCGCCGCAACACCACGTTATAGACTTCAGCGGTTTCTAACAGCTCCGCCTCCAAATCCGAAGAAATCCGATCTTCTGCCTCAAGCGCCAAGGATGCGATTTGGGCGCGCTCCAGGCTTGCGCGCAAATAATCTAGTCGAAAACGCGCGACCGATGGCACGAGGATCAAAATCTCCGCCAGTACCACAAAAAGCACTGTGACAATAAAGAACCGTCCTGAAAGCGTTTGAAACATGCGACTGTGACCTGATCCTTTAAGGAATAAATCGCTGAACCAGAGCAACCAACCACCGAATGAACCGGCTCTCAAACAGTCTCGGCGAAAAATAAGCGCCTGCAACCCTTTTGTTGATCTCCCCCATCGTAGGATAGGGCAGGACCATGGCGGCAATGGCGGAGATTTTCAAATTGTTGGCCAGTGCCATCGCCCAGATCCCAATCAGCTCTCCTGCCCCGGCCCCGACGATAGACGCTCCAACGGGTCGTCCTTTGACCACCATGACTTTGATCATGCCGGTGGTCTTGCCGGTGGCAATGGCCCGGTCGCTGCCATCAAAATGAACCCGGACAACTTCCAAACGCGCGCCATATTGTGCCCGTGCCTGCGCTTCGGTCAGCCCCACTTGGGCAAGTTCGGGATCCGTATAGGTAGCCCAGGGAATGTGGTTCCTTTTTGCCTTGGCCGGCAGACCAAAGAGCATTGAGCGGATCACAACACCCGCATGATAACCCGCCACATGGGTGAATTGCAGACCGCCTGCCACATCGCCGATCGCATAGACCCGTCGATTGCGCGTGCGCAGGCCCGCATCGACCTTTATCCCGCTTCGGTCGTAGTCAATTCCAGCAGCCTCCAGATTGAGCCGCTCTGTATTGACCTTGCGGCCCACGGCCAGCAAAAGATGCGTCCCGTGAAACTCACCTTGCGTTGTGGACACGGTGATATCACCGCCCGTGCCTGACACGCTTTGCGCCAAAGCCTCCTCGACAATCTCAATGCCTTCATCGCGCAGCTTCTGCACGACGATCGCAGACAATTCGGGGTCATCCTTGGCAAAGACATTTTGCCCTTCGATCACAGTCACCTCAGAGCCGAGACGGCGGTGCGCCTGGGCCATCTCCATGCCAATCGGTCCGCCGCCAATGATCAAGAGATGATCAGGCCGCTCGCGCAACTCGAATATTGTTTCATTTGTGTAGTGAGGCAGATCGCTCAAACCTGGGATGGGCGGCACGAAGGGGCTGGAGCCGGTGGCTATTACAATTCGGCGCGCGGTGACCACCCGATTTCCGGCTTGGACCTCTGTGGGGGACGTAAAACGGCCGAAATCCTCGATCACAGTCACGCCCAGACCCTCAAACCGGGCCACGCTGTCATGCGGCGCGATTTGGCCAATGACTGAGTCCACAAACTCTTTTGCCGCACCATAATTGATGGTCGCCTGACCCGGCCCAACACCCATGGCGGCATTGCCGCCCTGCGCATGGGCCACAGAGGCAGCAGCTAAGAGCGCCTTTGACGGCACGCAGCCATAATTGAGGCAATCGCCCCCCATTTTATGACCCTCCAGCAATACAACGCGCGCGCCCATCTGCACCGCACCCGCCGCGACAGAGAGGCCGCCCGAGCCGCCGCCAATCACCAAAATATCTGTATCTATCCGCTCCATGCTCAAATTCCCTTCTTGCCGCGCAAGAGCTTCAGCAAGAGCGGCAAGGCCGAGAGCAGGCAAAGACCCAAAATCGGCAAAATAATTTGCGGCTCCCACACAACCGCAAGATCCGGTGTCTGCCCGCGCTCAAAGATGTCGCCCAGCCCCGCACCAATGGAGGTGAACACCAAAGCCCCCGGGAAAATGCCAAGGAAAGTTGAAATAACAAAGCGGCGCAGGGGCACATCTAGAAAACTTGGCACCAGATTAGCCAAAAAGAAAGGCACCCCCGGAACCAAACGGATGAGAAATAGCATGGACCATTGGTTCTCATCCACGCCGTCCTTGATTCTTTTGACCAAACCTTCGGAGTTTTCCAAAGTGGCGGCAAGATTTGCGCCGAATCCCCACCGTGCCGCCAAGAAAATTGCGCTCGCGCCCAAAGTCGCCCCAACCATATTGTAAAACACTCCCGGAAAAGTCGCGAATAAAAATCCGCCAGTCAGGGACAAAACCAAGCCCCCCGGCACTGAAAAGGCTACGAACAACGTATAGACAAGAATGAAGACCACGACCGCCACGAGGTAATTGGCATCGCGAAATTCAGTCAAAATCGCCCGGTGCTCTCGCAGGTTGTCGAAGCTCAAATACCCTTGTAGAAAATAGGACACCGATACCACAAAAGCCAACAATAAGATCGCGACGCGATAATGCCCCACGAGGCGAAATACCGATGGCAAGAATGCCCGCATTATCAAAATCTCCACATAGTGTTATGTCCCTACACATGCCTGGCAAAAAAGGGTTTTCCTACCCCACCTCACGCGACATTGATCAGAATCACGAAAATGTTTCAGTGATTATAAACATTCTGAAAGAATTTTGCCGAAAATAACGCATTGTCTGTTTGACTCGCGGACGATCAGGCCCTAAAGGCTGGGTCCTGAAATAAATGGCTTAGCAGTTGAGCTGAACCAACCGGAGATTTCGCGATGAAACGCACATTCCAACCATCGAACCTCGTTCGCAAACGCCGCCACGGTTTCCGTGCACGCATGGCCACAAAAGCTGGCCGCAAAATTCTGAATGCACGCCGCGCTCGTGGCCGGAAATCATTGAGCGCATAAGCGCCCGATCAGTGATGTCTGAATTTAGTACCGATAAGTCCGGCGATCATGGGTCGTCGGACTTATTGGTGTTGGAACGTTTGAAACAGCGCAAAGACTTTTTGCGGCTGGCCCATGCGAAACGGGTCCATTCCACAAGCTTCGTACTTCAGGCGCGTGACAGGGGCGATGCGCAGGCGCTGCGCGTGGGCTTCACCTGTTCCAAGAAGGTCGGCAATGCTGTGGCGCGCAACCGTGCCAAACGCCGGCTGCGCGAAATCGCCCGGCTGATTTTGCCGCAGTTTGGCCAGATCGGCCATGATTATGTGCTCATTGGCCGGGCCAATGTCACCGCCTCCACCAAATTCACTGCGCTGCAAGATGAGCTTTTGGCTTCTTTGCGAAAATTGCAAGCCAAGCCATGACGATCTTCGCCCATATCCTCGCCCTCCCCGTGCGGTTTTATCGGCTGTTTTTCAGCCCATGGGTGGGATTTAATTGCCGGTATCAACCCACCTGCTCGGCCTATGCGCTTGAGGCACTCGAAAAGCACGGTGCCCTCAAAGGCTTTGCGTTGATCGTCCGGCGCTTGGGGCGGTGTCACCCTTTTGGCGGCGATGGCTACGACCCGGTGCCGGAAAAACACCCTCCTAAATCGTGACCAAAAATCCACACGAGTGGGATGTTTTGCCTCATTCTCTTGCCTGAAGGTGAGCGCTGTGCGACACAGCCGGCGCGCAACTCTTTGAAAGGGAGGTTAAAATAATGACAATTTTGAATTGCACCTCTCGAGCTGTGTCGTGTGGCAATCAAGGCGCTGCCTGCTAGCGGATCTGTCACTGGGCTTCTTTTGCTTTCTGCCCCGCCCAAACTTTAGGGCCCAACCCTCATAACCCCATCTCATTTCAAGCCTCCGGCCCCGGCCGCGGCTGTCTATTTTACAACATTGAGCGTGGCCTCTGCCCGTTCAGGAGACATATCATGACACTTATTGAACGCGACCACCACTTGGCCCATATTCAAGACTTGATCACAGACCACGGAACTGTTCGGGTCTTGGGACAAATTCTCAAACTCAAATTAATGCGGCGCAAACCCAAGCGCGCAATCCGCTTGCCGATGAACCCGCATATCCGCCGGGATATCGGCTTGCCAGCTGCGCATAAACCGCCCGATCCTTACAAATTCCTTTTGTAACCCGGCCGATCCAAGAGCAATTGCAACCCATCAGCGGCTTGGGCATAAGGAGCGCATGTTAGATGACGATACAGAAATTCATCCCCTCTTTGAGGGAGCGCCAAAAACCACTGAGTTCAAAAAGCTCCGCAAGCGCCTGCTGCGCAATACCCGTGAAGCCGTTGAACACTATGGGATGATAGAGCCAGGGGCGCGCTGGTTGGTCTGCCTATCGGGCGGCAAGGACAGCTATACGCTCCTAGCGGTGCTCTATGAGCTGAAATGGCGCGGCTTTCTGCCAGTTGATTTGATTGCCTGCAATCTCGATCAGGGTCAGCCGGGCTTTCCAGCAACGGTGCTGCCGGAGTTCCTTGAACGCATGCAGGTGCCGCATCGGATTGAATACCGCGACACCTATTCCGTGGTCATGGACAAAACACCAACCGGGCGCACCTTTTGCGCGCTATGCTCCCGGTTGCGGCGCGCCAACCTATACCGTATCGCACGCGAGGAAGGCTGCTCCGCCGTGGTTTTGGGTCACCACCGCGATGATATTTTAGAAACATTTTTCATGAACCTGTTCCATGGCGGCCGATTGGCGACAATGCCGCCCAAGCTGGTCAATGAAGATAAAGACCTGTTTTTATACCGCCCCCTTGCGCATGTGGCTGAGCAAGATTGCGACGCTTTTGCCAAAGCGATGAATTACCCAATCATTCCCTGTGATCTCTGCGGCAGCCAAGATGGGTTGCAGCGTCAGCAGGTAAAGTCAATTCTAGATGGCTGGGAGGCCAATCATCCCGGACGGCGCAATGTGCTGTTTCGCGCCTTGACCAATGCCCGCCCCTCCCATCTGCTTGATAGCAAGTTGTTTGATTTCCTCGGCCTAGCGCTTGAGCCGCGCGACGAGTGAAATTCTCCCGCCGATTAAGCCAATCCTTACGATTTGTCCGCTAACTGTCCTGACGACAGTGAGGACGACCCGTGACTTTTTGGCAAAACCCCACCGCTGGCAGAGTGTACAATGGCCTTTTGTGGCCGCTTGGCGCGCTCTGCGGCATCGCTATGACAACTATCTTGGCGCGGGTCTTCGTGCCAGAGGCCGGCCTTTGGGCCGCGATCCTATGTGCCACGGTAACTGCGCTCTTGCTTCGGGCTGCGGCCATCCGAGCATCGACCGTCACCCCGCCCAGCCGCCCCGCCAAAGCCAGGGACCATTTTAACATCACACAAGACCTTCAATCCGCCTTCGACAACCGCGAAATTCGACCGTATTTTCAACCGCAAGTCAGCCTCAGCGATGGTCAGATCACCGGCATGGAGGCATTGGCACGCTGGCACCATCCAAGTCATGGCATGGTTGCGCCGCTGACGTTTTTAACCTCAGTCGCTGAAGCGCAACTTTGGCACAAATTGACAGATACGATACTGCATGACGCCCTAAGCGCCATGCGCGACCTGGAAGACGCTGGAATTTTCGTCCCCCGTGTTGGCGTCAATTTCGCACAGGCCGACCTAGAGCATCCGCATCTGGTCAACCGAATCCTATGGGCGCTGGACCAATTCGATCTACAGCCAAACCGGCTCTCAATTGAGGTGCTTGAAAATGTTGTGGTTCAAGACGCGGCATCGCCCGTGCGCCATTCGGTTAATTCTTTGGCCAAACTCGGATGTCACGTTGACCTTGATGACTTTGGCACCGCGCAAAATCCGTTTGAGTCCCTGCGCCAATTGGACATCAACCGCATGAAAATAGATCGCTCCTTTATTTTCGACATCGATCAGGACCCCAAAAAGCAAGACATGCTGGCGGCTGTCGTCTTATTGGCCCAACGTCTTAATCTTGACACCATTGCTGAGGGAATTGAAACCGATGCGGAGCTGCGCGTTGTGCAAAAACTTGGCTGCGGCCACGGGCAGGGCTACGGAATCGGCCGGCCTATGCCCCTTGAACAATTGCAAAATTGGGCTTTGCAATACCAACAATCGCCCCACCCACATACATCGCCCGCAAAATTGGCATAAAGGGCGCTAAAAGCCCAGAAATCCCCGAATCTACTTGACCTTTTGCCTTGCCGGCGGTTGAACCCCATGTAACCCAATATCGGGCAAATGACGCATGGTGGGCTCAAATGGACGATCAAAATAAAAACCTTCTCTTGGCCACGGGCCTTAGCTTTGCAGTGATGCTGGCCTGGTTCGCAATTGCGCCGCCGCAAACTGCGCCGCCACCAGAGCAGGCCCAAAGTGAAACCGCGCCCCTTGCCGCAACCGCCCCCGGCACTGCCGAGGTGAGCACAAATATGGGCACAGGCAGCGCGCAAGCCGTCGCCACGGCAAAACGCATCACGATCAGCACGCCGCGCCTCGAAGGCTCCCTATCGCTTCTCGCCGGGCGAATTGATGATTTGCGCCTGAAAGATTACACCGAAACCATACAAGAAGGCTCCGAAATCGTGACGCTTCTGTCACCGGAAGGCTCCGACAACGCTTATTACGGCATAAACGGTTGGGCCGCCGCCTCTGGCGTTGATCCGGCCGATGTGCCGGGGCCGAGCACAGTTTGGTCCTCCAATTCGACCCAGTTGACCCCCAGCTCCCCCGTCACACTGACCTGGGACAATGGAAAAGGCCTGGCCTTTCAGCGCGTGATATCAGTCGATGAAAATTTCATGTTCTCAGTTGAGCAAACGGTGCAAAACGACGGCGCAACCCCGGTTGCACTGGCTCCCTATGGCCAAATTGCCCGCCACGGCGAGCCACCCAACCTCAAAGGCTTTTTCATTTTGCACGAGGGCATGGTGCGCATGTCCGACGGTGAATTGAACGAAACCAAATATGGCAATATGCCGGAATTCGATATCAACCCCAAAGAACGCGCGCCGGCCGATGTTGTGCAGGTCGCCGAAGGCGGATGGATCGGATTCACGGATCATTATTGGATGACCACAATTGTGCCACAGGGCGCGTTCAAATCTGTTGCCAAATATGACATCAACAATGACGTCTATTTGACCGAAGCCGTGCAGCCAACACAGACCATCGAAGCGGGTGCCTCGACCACAGTCACATCGCAGTTCTTCGCAGGCGCGAAGGAATGGGAAGTGATCCGCAGCTACCAAAACGACAAGGGCGTGGATCGCTTCGTCGACAGCATCGACTGGGGTTGGTTCTATTTCTTAACCAAACCCATATTCTGGCTGCTGCATACGATGAACGGTTTCATCGGCAATATGGGCTGGTCGATCATCTGCTTGACTTTGGTGATCAAAGCGCTGCTGTTGCCCCTGGCCTATAAATCCTATGTTTCTATGGCGCGGATGAAAGAGCTTCAGCCAGAGATGGAAAAGCTTAAAGAGCGCGCTGGGGACGACCGGCAAAAAATGCAGCAGGGTATGATGGAGCTGTATAAGAAAAATAAGGTCAATCCCGCTGCCGGCTGCCTGCCCATCTTACCGCAGATCCCAATTTTCTTTTCCCTATATAAGGTGATCTTCGTGACGCTGGAGTTGCGCCACGCCAGCTGGTTCGGTCCATTTCAGGATCTTTCCGCACCCGATCCGACCTCGATAATCAACCTGTTCGGCCTCCTACCTTGGGGCGCACCAGATCCCGGATCTATCGTGGCCTTGATCTTAATTGGTATCTTGCCACTGCTTTTGGGCATTTCCATGTGGATGCAGCAAAAACTCAATCCCGCGCCAACAGATCCAACACAGGCGATGATCTTCGCCTGGATGCCTTGGGTGTTTATGTTCATGCTGGGCGGCTTCGCTTCTGGGCTCGTGGTCTACTGGATTGCCAACAATACGATCACTTTCATTCAGCAATATTCGATCATGCGTAGCCAAGGGGTCAAACCCGATGTCTTTGGCAATATCACCAGCGGCTTCAAACGATCGAAAAAGAAGAGCTGATATGCCGCGCGTTACGGACATATTCCGCCACCCGCTGAAATCTCATGGGCGTGAGGCCTTAGCCGAGGTGACATTATCTCAGGGTGCTGCGATGCCCTGGGATCGCAGCTGGGCTGTGGCCCATGAGATATCCAAGGCCGATGGCCAAGAATGGGCAGCCTGCGCCAATTTCTCCCGCGTTGCAAAAGCGCCCCAGCTCATGGCGATCACTGCGCGGCTAAATGAGGCGGATCAAAGCCTAACCCTATCGCACCCAAACCGTAAAGACTTTACCTTTCAGCCCGATGATGAGCGGCAGCTCTCGGGATTTTTGGCCTGGGTCAAACCTTTGATGCCTGCGGATCGGGCGCAATCAGCCCGCATTTTGCGCCTTGCGGAGCGGGGCTTTACCGACACGGATTTTCCCTCCATCAGCATCAACAGCCATGCGTCCTTGCGCGCTCTTTCTGAGCATATGGGCCAGCCGCTGTCACCGCATCGGTGGCGCGGTAATCTCTGGATCGACGGGCTAGAACCATGGGTTGAGCACAGCTGGCTTGGACAAAAGTTTCGCATTGGCGGCGTGGTGTTTGAAGGCGTCGAGCCAATTGTGCGCTGCTTGGCAACGACCGCCAATCCAGACACAGGCCTGCGAGATGCCGATACGCTTGGCGCTTTGAAGGCTCTTTGCGGTCATCAGGATTTCGGTCTCTATGCCCGGGTAATCGAACCGGGCACACTCTCACTCGATGACACGTTGGAGCTGTTATGATCCTACCTTTCCCAATCGCGGAACCTGAAAGCGACGCTGCCGCCGAATTGGGGCGCAAATTGTTTTCAGGTCCGGTGGATTTTCTCAAAGGTGTGGTTGCCATGGACGGGCTGCCCGATGCCGATCGCGTCGAGGTCTGCTTTGCCGGACGTTCAAATGTGGGAAAATCCAGCTTGATCAACGCGCTGACCAATCGCAAAGGTCTAGCCCGCGCCTCCAATACCCCCGGCCGCACCCAGGAGATCAACTTCTTCGAACTGGGCGAAGCGCGCTATTTGGTCGACCTGCCCGGCTATGGCTATGCCAATGCGCCACTCGCTGTGGTCGAAAAGTGGCAACGCCTTTTGAAAAACTACCTATCGGGCCGCCCCAATCTACGCCGAGCCTTTGTCTTGATCGACAGTCGCCACGGGATCAAACCGGTGGATGAGGAGATCATGCAGCTCATGAACCGATCCGCCCTGACCTTTCAGGTGGTCTTGACCAAGGCCGATAAAATCAAAGACCACGAAAGAGACCGGGTTTTGGAACAAGTGCGCGGGAAATTGGCCAAACACCCAGCGGCCTTCCCGGAACTGATTTTAACAAGCTCAGAAAAAGGCGACGGCATCGCGACACTGCGCGCAGTGATCTCCAGCTTAGAGTAGCTGCGCATCCGCAAAAGACTCTTGGCAGCACCACTTGGATTCACTACGCTTCTACGAACGGCTTCAGAAAGATAACCCCATGAAAAGCGAATGGATATCCACCGCAGGCACTTTGTCAAAAGCCCTGCCCTATCTACAGCGCTATGACGGCGCAACAGTGGTCATAAAATTTGGCGGCCATGCCATGGGCAGCGATGCGGCCATGGAGTCCTTCGCGCGTGACGTTGTTTTGATGCAGCAGGTGGGGGTGAACCCGGTGATTGTGCATGGCGGCGGGCCGATGATCAACGACATGCTCAAGCGCCTTGATATTCAATCAGACTTCGTTGACGGAAAACGCGTCACCGATGCGGCCACGATGGAAGTGGTTGAAATGGTCCTGTCAGGTCGCGTCAATAAGCGGATCGTGCAGGCCATCAACGCGCAGGGCGGACGCGCGGTTGGCCTATCGGGCAAGGACGCAAGTTTGATGACCTGCGATGTCGCAGATCCGAAATTGGGGTTGGTTGGCAGGCCGCGCGATATTGATCCGACCGTGCTGAATACGCTTTTTGAAGCCGATATGATCCCAGTCATTGCACCGCTTGGCGCAGGCGATGCCGGGGAGACCTTCAACATCAATGGCGATACAGTGGCCGGCGCCATTGCCGCAGCGCTCAAGGCTGATCGGCTTTTGCTGTTGACCGATGTGTCAGGCGTGAAGAATGCAGATGGTGACGTGCTCACAGAATTGTCGCCCGGCAATATCAAAGAACTGACCGACACTGGCGTGATCGTGGGCGGCATGATCCCAAAAACACAAACCGCGCTGGAAGCGATTGCGGGCGGCGTCCGGGCGGTGGTGATTATTGACGGGCGCGCGCCAAACGCCTGCCTTCTGGAATTATTCACCGATCATGGGGCAGGAAGTTTGATCCGATCGCCCGATGCACCCATTAGAACATAAAGAGGAGCACGCAGATGTCCCAAGACGCTGTGCTACGCCTCACCATATTTCTGGGCCTCTTCGCCATTTTGGCTGCAATTGAACATTTCGCCCCACGCCGTCCCAGGCCGCAAAAAAATCGGCGCTGGCTCACCAATTGGATCTTCGTGGCGGTCGACACGCTCACCCTGCGGGCTTTGGCGGTGTTTTTGCCATTCGCCGCAGTTTTGGCCGCCGCAGATGCCACCGCGCGGGGGTGGGGCCTTCTCAACCTGATGGCCCTGCCCGGTTGGATCGAGGTGATCGTGGTCATTTTGATTATGGATCTAGCGATCTGGGTGCAACATTTGCTGAGCCATAAAATCCCGCTGCTCTGGCGCATTCACCGCGTCCATCACTCCGATATTGAATTTGATGTCACAACAGCGATCCGCTTTCATCCTGTTGAGATTGCCCTATCCATGGGATTCAAGATTGGCCTCGTATACCTGCTTGGCCCCGCCGCTTGGACCGTGGTGGTATTTGAAATTTTACTCAATGGATCGGCCATGTTTAACCATGCCAATATCGCCCTGCCGCAGAAACTGGATCGGGTCATTCGCAGCGTGTTGGTCACTCCAGACATGCACCGCATTCACCATTCGGTGCACAGGTCTGAGCATGACAGTAACTACGGATTTGCCCTATCCTGGTGGGATCACCTTTTTGGCACCTACACCCAAGACCCACAAGACGGGCATCGGCAGATGAAAATCGGCCTGCAATGGCAAGATTTGCGCCCCACGCGGCTGATCTGGTCTCTGGCTCTGCCATTCATGCGCAAATGACATATAGCGACCTCCAAAGCAAAGTGCAGGCAGAGCAGCTAACCATCTTCGGAACCCTGCTCGGCGCGCGCGGCACAATCCTATTGCTCGGGCCCCATGAGCCGGGGTTTTGGCCTGTGCTCTGTGAGAGCCCCGAATGGCAAGATGGCTCGGCAGATCCTGTAGATCGCTGGTCGCAACGTGTGATCACCCGGTTGGCAGACGGGCTTGGAGCGCGGGCCCATTTCCCTTTTGGAGCCGAGCAAGCCCCGTTTCTCACCTGGGCCATGGCAAGTGACCGCGCCTGGATCAGCCCCGTGGGCATGCTGGTGCAAGCCGACGCTGGGCTTATGGTCTCCTATCGCGGCGCTTTGGAATTGGATTGGGAAATCCAGACGCCTGAAGCGCCAAAATACCCCTGTGCCAGCTGTGCCAAGCCCTGCACGACCGCCTGCCCCGTTGGGGCACTACAGGGCAAGCAATATGATGTTGAGGCTTGCAGATCCTATGTGCAGTCTGATCCAGCGCAACGCTGCCTCACGGCGGGCTGTCTGGCCCGGCGCGCCTGTCCAATCAGTCAGGCCTATGATCGCGACGCGGCACAATCGGCCTATCACATGCGGGAATTTTTAAATTGAAGCTCATATTGATGCGCCATACCCATGCCGAATGGGCCCCCGGACAGGACGATCACGCCCGGGCACTCAGCGCAAGGGGCCAAGAAGAGGCGCGCCGGCTGGGCTCTTGGCTCAAAAAATCAGGTCATGTGCCGGGTCATGCTTTGGTCTCAGATGCCAAACGCACCCGCCAGAGCTTTGCAGCGCTCGCGCTTACCTGCGGCGCAGATGAAATGGCTGACCTCTATCTCGCGGAATGCACATTTTTGCGTGCGGCCATCCATGCCACGAGCCAAAGTGACAGCCTCTTGCTGCTGGCCCATAACCCCGGCATTGCTGAAGTGGCCAGCACCCTGGTTAAAACACCGCCGGATCATCCTGCATTTTACACATATCCCCCGGGTGCCACGCTTGTGCTAGACTATGATCCCCAAGGCGGCGCAGCACAGTTCGTTGATTTCACGACACCCGCAGATCTCAACCCATAAAAAGGGCCCCGCGAGGGGCCCAATTTAAATTCTGATAGGCGCGAAGACCGCTAGTGACCCAAAATTTGGCTCAAGAACAATTTTGTGCGATCTGATTGCGGATTGTTGAAGAACTCTTCTGGCTCATTCTGTTCGACAATTTGCCCCGCATCCATGAAAATGACCCGATTGGCCACTTGGCGTGCAAAGCCCATTTCATGGGTCACGCAAAGCATGGTCATACCATCCTCAGCCAGTTCGATCATCGTGTCCAACACCTCTTTGATCATCTCAGGGTCAAGCGCAGAGGTGGGTTCATCAAAGAGCATGATCCGCGGCTTCATGCATAAGGAGCGCGCAATTGCCACCCGTTGTTGCTGACCACCCGAAAGCTGGCCGGGATATTTATCAGCTTGCTCCGGAATTTTAACCTTCTCAAGAAAGTGCATGGCCGTTTCTTCGGCTTCTTTCTTAGGTATTTTTCGCACCCAAATGGGAGCCAAGGTACAATTTTCCAAGATTGTAAGATGTGGGAAGAGGTTGAAGTGCTGGAAACACATACCAACTTCAGAGCGGACCTTGTCGATGTTCTTCACATCGGAGGACAACAGAGTCCCGTCGACTGTGATGGATCCTTGTTGATGCTCCTCCAGAGCATTGATGCAGCGGATGAGGGTGGATTTTCCCGAGCCGGACGGCCCGCAAATCACAATCCGCTCGCCACGCTGCACATCGAGATTGATGTCGCGCAGCACATGGAACGTGCCATACCATTTATTCATGTTCTCGATTGAGATTGCGATCTCATCAGAAACTTTCATTTGGGCTTCAGACATTCTCAAAGCTCCCTTAGTGATGA
>Ga0209251_1002138_pt1 | contig 14192 bp, 11 predicted proteins | sample SaaInlV_100m_DNA_6_FD_184665 | JGI IMG/M metagenome (GOLD analysis project Ga0209251, IMG submission 184665) | Marine microbial communities from expanding oxygen minimum zones in the Saanich Inlet - Saanich Inlet SI073_LV_10m_DNA (SPAdes) (version 2) | ecosystem: Environmental > Aquatic > Marine... | reverse complement strand
GAGTCCAGTGGGCGCTCTCCCGGGCCAACAGTGTCCTGTGATGCTTGGTATCGCACATCAAGCCCGAGCGAGTAGCGACTTGATGCCCAGATTCCATTGTACCTAAGGCTCGGTGGTGGCAGATCGGCCAAGGTTGCGCCTGATGCGGAGGTGCCTCTCTGCCACTGCCAACTCAACCGTTGTGTAAAGGCGCTGGAGCGCCAGATCAGCTGGCCGTCGAGACCCCAGAGCTCGCCGGAGCCTATGTTTCTGTAAGAGCGCAACTCATCGGTAATCTCAAAGCGTTCGATATAGTCCTCCACCCGGTTTAAAAAGGCAGTGACCTCGAAAGTGGTTGTGCGTCCTTCTCCGAGCAAGGTGGTTTGAAGACCCACCGTTTTTTCAGGCGCCAAACTGGGATTGCCGCGGACTTCGCCACGCGGCGTTTTACCGCTAAAATATAGCTCGCTCAAGGTGGGTAAGCGATAGGCGGTTCCTACCTCCCAGTCAAGGGTCCAATCTTGGCTCAAGCGCCAATTGACTCGCGCCTGAATGTTGAGGTCCTTGTGAGACCGCGTACTTCCACTATTGGTTGCGCGAGCGCTGTCGGCACGAATCCCAACTTGGGGTGTTACGTTTTCAAAGTGCCATGTTCTCTCGGCGAACAGCCCGGTCACGTGCTCCGCACCGTTCGATACTAAGTCACTGGAGAACGGGGTCGCACCGATCGCCGTCTCAGTTTGGGCGATATTGACCCCACGACGACCCGTGTGTTCAACGCCAAATCGATCATCACGAGCATCTGACGTCCGAATTGCACTCCACAGACCCCCGTAGGTCAGGCTCTCGTAGTGAGTTGTGTTCTCGCGCTCCTCAAGGCGCTCAGTATTCGATATCCAAGCCTGTCGGTGCAAGTAGCCTTGCAGCAGTGTTCGACTGGGAAGACCGATCCGAAGATTGATCAGCTCATGTCGGTCCTCTGGGTATCCGCTGACGCGCTCATCGGGAAAGTAGGTATTGCTCTTGCCGATATTATTACCACGGCTTGCCAGAAATTCTCCAGAGACAAAGGCACCTCCCACCGCTCGCTGTTCCCGCAGATAGAGCGATGACTGCTCGAATTTTGTGTTCAGGGGTATGGCTCTGCTGCTCTGACCAAGGCGACCCTTACGAAACGCGGCCATAACTGAGCGGGTTTCAGAGATTGGCGCTTTGACAACAGCACTACTGGCGTCCCCCATCGACGATCGGCTGACCTCCAGCGATGTACGCGCAGGTGTTTCCAGCGACACGCTCATTACACCGCCCATTGCTCCTGATCCATACAGACTCGACGCAGGACCCATGTCAGCCCTGATCGTGTCAATGAACGCCGGGGGTAAGAAGGATAACGAGTTGCCGGCGCGACGATCTGTGATGATCGGCACACCCGACACCTCCGTACGGATTCGGGAACGGCCAAAGCCCCGAAGGGAATAGCTTTGGAACAATCCGCCTTGTCCCGAGGCTGCAACGCCAGGTATGGCCACCATGAGATCTGCTGGTGACAAAGCGAGACTAATTTGCTCCTGACGGGTTATAGATCGGGTTGCTTGGCCTGTGACGAGCTCGCTCACCCTGGGGTCTACAGTCCCACTGACGATGACCTCTTCAAGCACAGCGGCCTGCGTGACCGACGAGACGGCGACCAGTAACAAAAAGACGACTTGGTATCGCTTTGACACTGAGCTCAACTTTAGACGACGAAGTGCCTCGCGGATAAAGACCTTTGGGTGTATGAGACGTGCAGTTCTTGGCATTTTTCCTTGGCGTTGTCCGATTCAGTCACTCACCGAGAGCAATCGGTAGGGATTTAGAAATACGTATCACAGAGTCCCTTGCTCGGGGAGGGTGATCGAACGAAGGACGCAAAAAGGCCGGTGTTTATTCGACTCTCAATTGACCGAAGACATGCTTGCCTGTTCTTTGAACACCCGCTTCTCCCATAGGCCTCCCGAGCGCCAGCGGAACATTGCCCACGTACAGCTGATAGGCGCCTGGTTTAATCGGTACAAAACTCACATGCGCTGCGCCGATCTCGTCGCATTCGATCGCGTTGAAACTTAAGCCTTGCAGGTGCACCTCTATGTCTCCAATAGTGACTAAGCGCAGGTGTGCGTTGCGCAGTAACTCTGGCATCTCGATTCGCCAGCCCCGTAGGTCATCTCGAACATCAGGGCATTCAATGGTCAAACGATAGTAGCGTCCGGATTCGAATACAATCTCTGCAGGTTCGATCACTGGCATGCCATCGTTTGCGGTCGTCACCGTAAGAGTTTTGGGGATGGGTGGATATTGAGCGAGATTCCCTAAGCTCTGAGCCACAGTCGGTTGGCTGAGGAAAACAATGCCCACCGCACCTACAAGGCGAGAGAGTATTTTTCGGCGCATGATCGGCTTCCTTTATCGACTTGTCTGTGGGCGACTTTGCGCGACCCCAATAAAAAACAAGCACTCGGGTCTCATTGAGCGCCCAAAGCCGATTTGTTACTCGCTGCGTCGTTCGCCTTTGCGTCGCTCTTCCTCGCGCCTATCGGGCGCCTCTCGAGGCGCTTGGCGCCGCTCTTGTTCTTTGCGGCGTTCCTCTTTGCGTCGGTCACTCTCGCGCCTGTCTTCCATGTCTAGCCCACTGCCCGTAACTGCTGATCGGTAACGCTAGCAAAAATCGGACGTGAGGAAAATTAAAAACCGCCTTAACCCTGCAATCACCATCGTAATCGTCGCAGTTTGGATAAGCATTGCTTGAAACACCGACTTTGTGGACACTCAGTGTCACGTTCGCAATAACCTGAGAGAGGCACCGTGTCTAACTACGAAACCATTGATATTGATGTGAGAGGTGATGTTCATTGGTTGACGCTTAACCGTCCCGACCGCCTCAATGCGATTAATACGCAGATGGCGACTGAGCTTGGGCTTTATTTTGGTGACCTTTACCAGGATCGGTCCTGCAGGGTGGTCGTTATGCAAGGCGCCGGACGCGCGTTTTGTGCTGGGCTTGATATGAAAGACCCTAACGGATTGAAAGGTGCTCCCTTTGGAGGTGGCTTTGGGTTTCAGGGACACTTGGCCGACGTTTACGTAAAAATGCGTCGGTGCCCTCAGCCGATTATTTCCCTCATACAGGGTGCGGCAAGCGGCGGCGGATTTGCCTTTGCATTGGCCTCAGATATTCGTGTGGCGGGTGAGAGTATGAAGATGAATTCGGCCTTCATAAAAATTGGACTGTCATCGTGTGATATGGGCGTCAGCTACTTTCTCCCTCGCCTAGTAGGTGTCACCTTGGCTTCGGAGATGATGCTGACGGGTCGCTTTGTTGATGCGGATCGAGCACTCTCCATCGGCCTTGTTAACGAGGTGGTGCCCGACGCAGGGTTAGCAAAAGCGGGCCAAGTGTTCGTGGATGAAATGCTGGCCACGTCGCCGATGGGGCTACGGCTGACAAAAGAAGGGCTGAATATGTCTATTGACGCCGGAAGTTTAGAGGCGGCTATGGCCATAGAAAATCGAAATCAGGTTCTGTGCTCGGGTACTGAGGATTTTAAAGAAGGATTACAGGCCTTTGTTGAAAAGAGACCTCCGCGCTATTCCGATACGTAGTGCGTCAGTACTCTTAGCATTACACAAGGGGGCTACAGTCAAATATCGAGAGGGCTACGCGCCAAAGATCAACAGTTGATTGTTTGCTGGCATCGCAAGATCGGCTGTCAGGTGAAGCCCCGTTTGCGACGCGAGGTGCTCGACCCACTCAAAGTCGCGTACCCCGCTCTCCGGATTGCGTGCTTTTAGCCACTGATCAAATTGTGCATTGGAGGGTGTGGTGAAGCGCCCCGCGTACTTAAACGGTCCGTAAAGTAAGAGAAAACCGCGCTCACTGAGTACTTTCGAAGCATTTCGTAGAAGGCGCTCGCCAAGGACCTCAGGGACAATGTGCAGCACGTTCGCTGAGTAAATACGATCGACACGTTTGACCGGCCAGATATCATCTGCGAGATCGAGTAACACAGGAGGTGAAATATTATCACCGCCATAGGCTGCAATATTATCGACGAGGTCGGGAAGCCCAGCACCGCGCTCAGTGGGCTGCCACGTTAAGTTCGGCATTGCTTGAGCTAGGTGCAGTGCGTGCTGTCCTGAACCACTCCCGATTTCTAAGACGGACAGATCGCCCGATAAGTAGGGGAGTAATGCCTGCAAAATGTGATCTTTATTGTTGTCTGCCGCTGGAGAGAAGTGTTTCATGCGGGTCCTTTCCAAATATTCGTATCTTCGTTAAATCAGGGTCATCGAGATCGCGGCGTCGATCACTTTCGTCGTTTCATCTTATGCGAGTTGCCACCGGTTCGCAGGATCCTGTTTGAGCCTTTTTGACTGGTTACTGGCTTTGAATCACGATTTTTGCACCATAAATTTTCTGCGCATCAAGGATTTTCGGGTGAGTGACGTCGGCGCTAATGTTGACCTTGAACTCGTTTTGTCCGAGTGAGAGATCCTCGATAAATTGGACGTTATTCACGGGGTGTTGAGGCACTTGATTTGTCTCGATACGTATAATTCCCAATGCCCCGTTTGGGTGAGACTGCGCTTCACCGTCAGGGATTCGCAAGCGGCGCTCAGTGATGTCTTCGATGTAAAAGGGCGCCGCTAAATCACAAGCGCCCATAAGGCGCCACATCACCTTAATTCCGTCTGGACGCGTGCGCGCAAATGGAACGCTGGGGGTAAAGGTGTCACCCAGGCTGTTGCTGGGTTGTAACAACTCATCGAGACTCTCAACCCTAATACACAGGTCCATGAGCCCCTGGTTCTTCCCAAACCAGGTCAATAATCGGTTATTGAAGTCTTTACGAAGTCTGCCTCTGAGCTGAAGTAATGCAAGCGCATTGGCAAACCGAAACACGCGCCGAACGATTTTTGACCGCAGGGAAATGAGCTCGATGTAGGTGCCGTCAGAAAAGGCAATGATCGCGTTGTGCGTCGGCCCGTTTATGCCGCCGCTGACGACATTAAATCCTTCATTGCTGAAGGCCACTACAGCGTGGTCTAGGTCGTCCACAACGATCACAACATGATCAAATTGCACGAAACTCTCACTTGTTGGTCATACCTTAGCGAAGGCGCAATATTAACCAGAGGACGCCACAGAGTCACCGTGCGTTTGTGTCATGCGGCCAATCTGTCGTAGGAGCAGCGGGTCTGGATCGGGTAAGCTGTAGGACGGCGTTTAAGCGAGAAGAAATCGATGATTTACCGGCGTGAGACTGACGAATGAATCATCCCTATGACTCGTTGACCCCTGATTGCGTGGTTGATTGTCTTGAGAGTATCGGCTTTGTCTGTGACCTTCGTCTTTTAGCGCTGAACAGCTACGAGAATCGTGTCTATCAGGTCGGTATTGAAGGGGCGCTACCGATTATCATGAAGTTTTACCGGCACGGTCGATGGACTGATGCGCAGATACTCGAGGAACATTCGTTTGCCCAAGAGCTCGTAGATCACGAAATTTCAGTAGTCGCCCCTATGCGGGTCAATGATAAAACGCTTCACCACGCGCACGGCCAACGGTTTAGTGTGTTTGAGCGGCGTGGCGGCTATCCACCGGAGCTTGACAACCCCGACCACCTCTACCGACTTGGCCAGACCTTAGGGAGAATTCATCGTATAGGACGCGCCAAACCGTTTTTACATCGACGGGACATCTCATCAAAACGCATGGCTACAGAGTCCCGACTCTTTTTAGAGGAGCAGGCCGTCCCTCGTGAGCTCATGAACGCTTACAGCACCCTCGCAAAGGATTGCGAGCAGACAGCCGCGTCGTTGCTTTCAACAATGACCAAGCGTGACATGCAACGGGTGCATGGTGACTGTCACACGGGAAACATTCTTTGGCGCGATGACACGCCGCACTTTGTCGATCTCGACGATTGCGTATCGGGACCCGCGATTCAAGATATTTGGATGTTCCTCAGTGGTGATCGTTTTCAGCAGGAACGTCAGCTGAGTGAGTTTGTCTCGGGATACGATGAGTTCCACGCGTTTGATCCCCGTCAACTCGCTTGGATAGAGGCCTTGCGAACGCTAAGGATCATGCACCACGCATTTTGGCTGGCGTCGCGATGGGACGATCCCGCATTCCCAAGGGCGTTCCCTTGGTTTGGTCAGGCTCGGTTTTGGTCTGATCATATTTTGGAGTTGCGTGAGCAACTCGGGGTCATGCAGGAGCCGACCCTCAGACTCTTATAACGGCGCTTTTTTTTTACAGTCGATCGACTAAAATTCGATGCGGTGCACCCACTTGCCGAGGCGCGGACCCTCGCCGGGCCACGTCGGCAGATTAAGCAAAAAGTGCTAATGTTAAGAACTGTAACGCCACGTTCATTCTAATAAGGACGAGCCATGACTCCGCTCCGTCATAAAGACCTCATAATTTGTCTACTCCTCCTTGGGGTATCCAATACCGCGCACTCTGTAGTCTCCCCTGCGGAACTGTCCAAACCAAACATCGACTCCAGCATCGGCGTGTTAAGGGCAGATGATCTTGTTTTGCCTCGTCGAGTACTCCCAGCAAGTATGCGGTTGAGAACGAGCAGTCGTTTCCCCTTAGACCAATATGATCAAGACTTGGGTTCAACCACGTTTCGCTGGAATCGCGCGACGATTAAACGCCCGACGTTTAACGGGGTCGAAGATTTTGATCGTGCGGAGTTTGCGGCACGGTACTACTTAGAAGTGATGAGTGGGGTTGGCGCTGCGCGTAAGAAGCAAGCGCAAACTGCAGACCTGACCTCACTTCATGATATGGGTCGTGGTGCTATTGTCGCGAAGTTTGGGCAGGCGCTTTTTGGTGTCGAGGTCTTTAATCGAGAGATGAACATCTTGATGGATCAGGACCACAACATGGTGGCGGCCTCAGGGTATTTTGCGTCGGTACCTGCCGGTCAGATAGACAGCCCAAAACTGAGATCTTTCGGGTCGACGGATGAGGCGTTTTCAGCGGCGCTCACGGATCTGGCCGACTCGCCGGTATCAGCTACGGTGATTGACGCAAAGAGACGAGGTCGTTTCGATGTGGCGACGCTTGCGACAAACGTAGACCTTGAGCTTCGCGGACTCTCGCGGGCTAAGCGGGTGTATTTTCCGGGTGAAAGTGAGGTCATTCCCGCGCACTACCTCGAGGTGGGAGTAACACACCCGACGTCGGGCCAAGAGATGCTGTATAGCTTTGTTGTCGATAAAGACGGCGAGGTACTGTACCGCCGAAACTTGGTTGAAAATGAGGCGTATGAGTACGGCGTATTTGGACGCCAAGCGGATAAGTCTCTGTTGCAAGGTCCGCACGGCGATGTCATTCCCAAGATCGATGAGGAGCCCGACGCGACAGATATTGTTGATATGACGGTAATAACTGTCGATGCCCTCCCGATTTTGAGCACTGTCGATCCTTGGATTCCTGGATTCACCAATTCGCTGGAAGGCAATAATGCGTTTGCTTATGGTGATATCACGGGCGGTGATGACAAGGATGAGACTGACATTTCGCCCGACCTCACCTCAGATCAGGCTTGGAACTATGTATACGATCCCATTAACGGTTCCACAAAGGACAATTACAGCGCGGCAATTGTGAATTTGTTCTACATGAACAACTACCTTCACGATTGGTGGTACGACCACGGATTTGACGAGCAGTCCTTCAACGCCCAGTTTTTGAATTACGACCGAGGTGGCATTGGGGGCGATCCGTTGATCGTTCAAGGACAGGACTCATCAGGATTTAATAACGCGAACATGTACACGCCAGCGGATGGCGCGAGTCCGCGGATGCAGCAGTATTTATTCCTGTCAAAGGATATCGAGTACGGCGACGATTTTGGCTTGACGGTTACTTCGCATCCCGAGATTGGTCTCATGGGTTTTACAGCGCCCGCAATGTTCGGTCCTCAGGTCTACCCCACACTGTCGGCGAGGATCGTCGTGCCTAATGATGGTCTCGTGGGTGACGGAGGGACCGAAACCGATGCCTGTGAAGCGATCACCAACATTGAGGACGTTACTGGAAACATCGTGCTCGTCGACAGCCCCACTGCCACGGATTGTACCTACGTCACGCAGGCGGAAAATGCACGCATAGCGGGTGCGGTAGCACTCGTTATTGTGACTGACGATTACGTACTTTTCGGCGACGTGACGCCAAATGTCGTCCCGACGGTCGGTGTCTCATTCAATGATATTGCACCCGTGCGTGCATTAATCGAAGCATCCGAAGAGGTGACTGCTGAGCTACTGTCTAACGGCGCGCTCAAAGATTCTACATTTGATAACGGCATCATTGCGCACGAGTGGGGACACTACATTCAGAATCGCTTGGTGGGTAATGCGAACGGCCTGGTTAATTTTCAGGGACGCGCGATGGGTGAGGGATGGAGCGACTTCCATGCACTCATGTTCCTGCTTCGGGAGTCCCATGCTGAAATCGAAGGGAACGCGAACTTTGAGACTGGGTACACCGTAAGCACGCACGTGGCCAACTTTACCAATTCAGTAAGACGTGCGCCCTATACAGTCAATATGGCAGTCAACCCGCTAACCTTCACTCATATACAAGACGGTGCAGAGCCTGACGGTTTACCACCAACCTCAAACGGCTCGCCCCATGCTGCTGGTGAGGTGTGGGCCTCGATGTTGTGGGATATCTACGTTGGCTTACTCGACGTGCACGTGTTTAGCGAGGCTGAGAGTCGAATGGCGGATTACCTTGTCGCCGGTTACAAGATGACACCGATTGCACCCACCTATACCGAGGCGCGCGACGCTATTCTCGCGGCTATGTACGCCAGTGATACAGCGGACTATACGCTGGCTATTGAGGCTTTTGCGCGCAGAGGAATGGGTCTCGGTGCGGTTCCACCGTCGCGTGGTGCTTACCCATTGTCTGGTGTGTCGGAGTCTTACCTCAGTCAGTTGTCGACCTATGAAACCGAAAACTTTGTTCTGACTGAGGACTTTGATGGCCTCGATGCTGGCTTTTGCTCGCGCGACGGCGTTTTAGATGTCGGTGAGACAGGAACAATTTCTTTTGATGTCAGCAATACGGGGTCTGAGTTTTTATCGATGATCCGCGCACAAGCGGTTGTTACGAGTGGTCACGACGTCACCATGGAAAATGCCGGTATTGTTGAATTTTCAAATGTTGATTTGTTTGAAACAGTATTCAGTCCGGAAATAGAACTGGTGCTCAACGCAGCAGGGACGGCAGATACCCTGACCATGGAACTTCAGTTCTTGGAAGTCGAGACGGGCGACGAAACGGTAGAGCCCGCACCAGTTGAACTGGCGACCGTTGTAAATTATGACTTTGAGCCCAAGCCATTGGTGGGCGATCAGGTCCTGGAGGACATGGAGTCACGGTCGTTTTTCTCAGCCTTCAAAGAGCGTGTCCTCTACCAAGAATCCATTCTCGCCGAGGGCACCCAAGTTGTTGATGCGGAAAACGTGGCGTTATTCCAGAGTTTTACGGGTGAGCCATTGGGTACTCGCATAATGCTCCTACTGAACAACCCGTATCCTACCGATGTGGTGACCGAGACCATCGAGTTCACCGTTGGTGAGGGCGCCGATTTTGCGATTAGTTTTTGGCACTACTACTGGATCGAAGCTGACTGGGATGGTGGCGTTGTTGAAATCAGCGTTGATGGGGGTGACTGGCAAGACGCGGCAGACGTCGGCGGCCAGTTTAGTGTCGGCTATCCGAGCACATTGCTCGACTTTAATCAGTCGGCATTGTCGGGTAGACCCGCCTACAACGGTCGTCTAGATGCAGATTCTTTTGAGGGCGTACGCGAGACCATTAGCTTTGGTGCCAGCTTGAACGGATCCAAGGTTCGATTCCGATTCCGTATTGTGTCGGATCAGTCGGTGGCCGACTACGGTTGGTGGATCGACAATGTTTCAGTATCCAATATTGCCTCCCCCATGCTGTTCGAAACGGTGCCGGGTGACTCGGTAGTCTGCGACAACAGTTTGCCCCGATTGTCTTTGGACAAATACAGTGACAGCGTTGAAGAGGGGGCCTCCGTTGGTGTGGTCGCTGAGACGACAGATCGGAACTCGGGCGATGTGTTGACCTACAACTGGGTTCAACTTTCAGGACCTGAGGCTGTGTTACTGGGTGCTGATACGAAAGAAGTGACCATTACCTCGCCGCGCGTCAAAAATGCAGAGATTCTCGTTTTTGCGTTCACGGTCGACGATGGTGCGGGTGGTCAGGTCTCAGAGCAGTTCTCACTGGAGGTAACAAATGTGCCGCCTGAACTCTCGTTGTCAGCGCCGCAGGATTTATTGGAGGAGGGCGTTCAGACCGTCGTTTCGGTTGAGGTTACAAACGCCGCTGACGACGACACGTACACCTATCAGTGGAGCCAAACGTCGGGAACTGCGGCAACGCTTACCGGACAGAACACTGCTGATCTGGCCATGGGCCTGCCACGAATCGCTGTAGCCTCTGAGGACCTCATCTTTAGCGTTTCAGTCAGCGACGGCGTCGACGTAACGACGGAAGAGTATGTTGTGACTGTGACGAATATCACACCTGAAGTGGCTGTCGCTGTGGATCTTTCATCGGTCCAAGAAGGCGGCATCGTCAGTGCCTCCGTCACAGTAACCAACGCCGCCGCTGGAGAGAATTACACCTACTCCTGGGCACAAACGTCAGGTTCACTGGCCACGATCTCTGGTCGAAATGCGGCCTCGGTCACTATAACGACGCCCAAAGTGAGCGCAACAGAAACGCTCCGCTTTGAGGTTGTTGTGAGCGACGGTGCGGTTAGTGTGCCCGCTGCGCTTTCCATTACCGTGCAAGATAAGCCAAGTTCGGGTGGAAGTTCAGAGTGGTACACGCTCCTGCTACTCGCGGCCATTGTTTGGCGAACGCGTCATGTCGCCCGAGCTGGAAAATAACAACGGTGCGCGTCCCCCAACGCGGCTCGCTGAGCGCGCGTTTGGCGCTTGACGTACTTATGGATAAATGCGCTTGAAAAGGCCGCCACCAAACCATGAGCACGCTTCGTTTATCGCGCTGGCAGTGCTGACCATCGTCGTGCTCGGGCTGGTGGCACTGATGCCCGTTTCATGGCAGGAGGCGTTTGCGTATCAGCGATACGACTTCAGTTATTGGCAACTGCTGACCGCGGGTTTTGTTCACGAGAACGTTAGCCACCTGATGTTAAATCTGGCCGCGGTGGCCGTAATTGCGGTACTGATCAATCGTTCAGCGCCACCGACTATCCTCGCGGTTTACTTGTTACTGGGTACGATAGGGGCGACCGGCGCCGAACATTTACTGAGTAAACCACCGGCGCTTGATTTTGTAGTTGTTGAGACTCGCGGGTTATCGGGCGGCTTACATGGCTTGCTAGTGGGTGGATTACTTGCCTTAGCAAGACGGGGTGATCAGTGGGCTGTCTGGTTAGTGATTGCAGTGACCCTGAAGGTGGCTTCTGAAGCGACTTTGGGACGTCCCATTATCGCATCTGGAACCGTGGAAAACGTGGCCGTGATGGCGCATCTTGGCGGGACCTTAGTGATCTTACTCGCTGTAGGTTTGCAGCGATGGGTTATACCTGAGCGTGTCGCCGGCGTTTCGTGAGTGCTTGGTCCGCGCTTTTGCGATTGAGATTGAGTGCGCACAGAGTGCCTGTTGGTATTTAAACAACGAGGATAACGAATGAGTATGAGCCAGTTCACAGTCTTGGAAAAAATGAGTGTCGGGTCGGTGATTAGGGTTTTAGTCTGGTCTATGTGGCGTTTTAGCCAAGGACTCGTTCATGGATTTTGGGACACTTTTGTTTTTTGCCGGTATCTCTGCGGCTGCTTTTTTAGCATGGCTTTGCGTGTGGGTCGGCGAATACAAATAGGTTTACAGGCTCAAGTAGGCTGCAACGCATGAGCGCTGAGCTGTTTATTATGTTGATTTTTGGCGCGCTGGCGCTCTGGATTGGGGTCGGCATCTTTTCCCCACGACTCGCGTCTGAGACCTACTGTTTGACCTGCGAATCTCAGGTGTTGCCAACGTTATCCCGCCGCGGCGTCAAAGACATCGCCGCCTGTTCGGTGTGTGGAAGTATTCTGGGTGGCGCGCCCGTCGTTTTAGACACGCCAGGTGCCAATAACGACCTTGACGCGTCCTAGGCTAGACGTCTCCTGCATTACCCGCTTTCGTCGCGTATTTGCTGCCAAACCACATCCGTTGCAGCAAGGGGGTCTTAAGCGCGAAGTGGATCCATAACACCGCGGCCACGTGGAAGCACGCCACGAGTACTAACGCATTTGCAAGCAGCTCATGCAGATCTTGAGGCCAGTCTTCCCCCCAAAATGCATCGAGATCTTGCATCCAGCCTGTGAGCCCAACACCAATAACAAGCGCAAGGACCAACACAAGCTGATACCCGCCCAGTGCCGTGTGCGTGTTTGGAAGGGTGTGAGGTGAAGCAAGCTCCCTCACTTCATAAAAGGCGGTATTGGGAGGCTTGAGAAACGTGCTGAAGCGCGCACGCGTTGGACCCATAAACCCCCATAGGAGACGGAATACCACAAGTGCGCAAACGACGTAACCTACCCATTCGTGAAGCGTCTCGCCTTCTTCTAAAAGAAAATAGTTAGCCACTATTCCCGCAACGAGGGACCAATGAAACAGGCGAATGTAGAGGTCCCAGCGCATGCATTACTTCATCTTTTTCTTAACAATATCGCCATTTGACGCATCGAAGTACACCTCGATCTTTTGCTCTTTGCCGTCCTCATCGGTTTGCCATCCATAGATTTCATAGCACTCGTCATCAACTTTGAAATTTTTAATGGAAAAGCCGTACTCATTAATGATTCGCTTTTGTAGATCGAGCACGCTCATCCACTGTGACTTTGGATACTCCGTGCAGTCAGCGCCTGCATGTGAGAGCGAGGAGAGCGTTGTGACCACAATGGCCGACGAGAGAGCGATAATTTTTTTCATGAGATTTCCTCTGTGCAGGCAAGTTAATGAGAACGATTCTCATACTAAGAGATGGCCAATCGGTGTGTCCAGAAAAACATGTTAAAGGGGTAGCGCGGTGGTGCTCTTGAGTTGCTCCATCGACAGAAGCGCAGTCACATTAAAAACCTTCACGTCTGAAATGAGTCCCTGATAGAACTGATCATAAGCTTGGGCATTAGGGACGCGAACCTTCAGTATGTAGTCCACCTCGCCGGCTAAACGGTGAGCCTCGGTAACCTCTCGTCGTTGATTGACAGCCGCTAAAAAACGATCTTGCCAGGCTGCATCGTGCTCACTGGTTTTCACAAGGACGAAGAAGCACGTGTCCAAGCCCAGCGCCGTAGGGTCCAGAATGGCCACCTCCCGCGCGATGACGCCGTCATCCCGCAGACGCTTAAGTCGATTCCAAACGGGTGTTTTAGAAGCGCCAACTCGTGCTGCGATGTCATCTAGGGACAATGTTGCGTCGGTCTGTACCAGTCTCAAAATGGCTTTGTCCGTGGCGTCCATGTCTAAACTCCTCTTTAAGTCACTCAAATAACGATAATTTACCTATAAATTAATATATTCAAGAATTTATATCTTACTTTTTGGTTATAAGACCATTCAAAAAGAATTAAGTCCTATTATGTTGGCGAATTCTAAGAGTTTCTCAATATGGACTTTCTTCCGATTTTCGTGGCGACAAAGGGACGTAAGGTTGTCATCGTCGGTGACGGACAGATGGCCGATGCCAAGTGCCGTGGTGTGCTAAAGACAGAGGCCGATATTACTGTGTTTGCTAACGCGCCGAGTGACGAGATGCGGTCATGGGGCCAAGAAGGCCTAATAAAGCTGAACACGGGGTTGCCCTGCGGGGCTGACTTTACCGGCGTGACGCTTGTCTATTCTGCACACCATGATGATGCCGTAAACGATGTGGTTGCTGAGCTTGCCCGCGCACAAGGAGCGATGGTCAACGTTTTAGACCGAACCGACGCCTGCGATTTTATAACGCCCGCAATTGTAGATCGCGACCCCGTTGTCGTGGCGATAGGCACGGAGGGCACCGCACCGGTTTTGGCAAGACAGCTTAAGTCAGATATCGAGTCGCAGTTATCCACACGTCTTGGGGAGATGGCTCGATTTGCACAGGCGTTTCGTTCAA
>Ga0209251_1002126_pt1 | contig 14244 bp, 13 predicted proteins | sample SaaInlV_100m_DNA_6_FD_184665 | JGI IMG/M metagenome (GOLD analysis project Ga0209251, IMG submission 184665) | Marine microbial communities from expanding oxygen minimum zones in the Saanich Inlet - Saanich Inlet SI073_LV_10m_DNA (SPAdes) (version 2) | ecosystem: Environmental > Aquatic > Marine... | reverse complement strand
GAGTCATCATGTTTTCTACTCCGACCACCAGTAGGCAAACCAGAACGAGGTCGTTTTTGTCTTGGCGTACTTGGCGTATCATCATTTGCTTCAGTTCTGGACAGGCTACCACCCTCAACAATGATTTTAATCTCTTCTCCGTTAAGCGTTTCATATTCAAGTAGCCCTTGCGCCAGCCGTTCAAGTTCAACATGATTTTCTTTAAGAATTCTATCTGCTTCAGTATAGGCGTTATCTACTATACGTCTAATCTCTGCATCAATGATATCAGCCGTTTTATCTGAAACATTCTTAGATTGCGTGACTGAGCGACCTAAAAACACTTCCTGCTCATCCCCACTATACGCTAAAAAGCCAAGTTTTTCTGACATGCCCCATTCTGTTACCATTCGGCGTGCCATATCTGTTACCATTCTAATGTCAGATGAAGCACCAGTTGTAATTTTATCAGCACCAAATATTAAATCTTCAGCAATCCTGCCACCGCAACCAACACGCAAATCAGCATTCAATTTATCAACAGCCATCGAAACTCTATCCCCCTCAGGCAGCCGCATGACCATGCCAAGTGCTCTACCTCTGGGGATAATAGTTGCTTTATGAATTGGGTCTGAGGCTGGGCAGTGCAATGCAACAACTGCGTGACCAGCTTCATGATAGGCAGTAAGCTTCTTCTCTTCCTCAGTCATTACCATAGAGCGTCTCTCAGAGCCCATCATAACCTTATCTTTGGCTTCCTCAAATTCAGCCATAGACACTGTTCTGCGTCCTTTCCTTGCCGCTAGCAAGGCAGCTTCATTAACTAAGTTGGCTAAATCAGCACCAGAAAAACCAGGCGTTCCGCGCGCAATAATACGAGCATCTACATCGCTTGCTAGAGGCGTTTTGCGCATATGCACTTTTAGAATTTTCTCTCTTCCTATTACATCTGGATTTGGCACCACCACCTGACGGTCGAATCTTCCTGGGCGAAGTAATGCTGGGTCAAGTACATCTGGGCGGTTAGTTGCCGCAATTAAAATCACCCCTTCATTAGCTTCAAATCCATCCATTTCAACAAGCATTTGATTGAGTGTTTGCTCACGTTCATCGTTTCCGCCGCCAAGTCCAGCGCCGCGATGTCTTCCAACCGCATCAATCTCATCTATGAAAATAATACAAGGGGCATTCTTCTTACCCTGTTCAAACATATCACGCACACGGCTTGCACCAACACCAACGAACATTTCCACAAAATCAGAACCAGAAATTGTGAAAAAGGGCACATTTGCTTCACCTGCAATAGCTCTTGCCAATAATGTTTTACCTGTTCCTGGAGGACCTACTAATAAAACACCCTTTGGGATTTTGCCTCCAAGGCGCTGAAATTTACCTGGATCTTTCAGAAATTCTACAACTTCTTCTAATTCCGTCTTTGCTTCATCAATACCAGCGACATCACCAAAGGTAATTCGTCCTGTATGTTCTGTTAAAAGTTTAGCACGCGATTTTCCAAAGCCCATGGCGCCGCCGCGACCGCCACCTTGCATCTGACGCATAAAAAATATCCAAACGCCAATAAATAAAAGCATCGGGAACCAGCTGAGAATAATGGATAAAAATCCAGGCATATTACTTTCATCAGGCTGTGCATTTATTCTAACATCGCTATCCCCTAGGGCAGCAACAATATCTGCTCCATCTGGTTTATAGCTGCTAACACGGCGTCCATCAGAGGTAAGGCCCGTAAGATTGGAGCCCTCTATTAACACTTCTGAAATACCGCCAGTTTGCGCTTGATCTATAAAATCTGAATAGGCAATTTTTGTTGATGTCGCCGGCGTTCCGCCACCTTGGAACATATTGAATAAAGCCATTAAAGCTGCGCCAATTATCAACCATATTAAGATGTTTCTGACCAGATTATTCATTCGTTTTAACCCTTTTTCACTGCAATTATCACTTATTAATAAAATTAACAGTAGTTTGTTTTTCTAATGCCTTTAAGTATTATTAACGTAATTTTTATTAACGACTTTGTTCTTTCCAAAATGGTCTATTTCGAATAGCAGATAAAATAACGCCGTGCGACGAAGTACAGTTTATTTTATCTCTATAAAAATCATTTTGTAGACCGACCACTTCAATGTGGGGTTGAACAACTCTTCCGTCAAGGTCTTGTATTATTGGAATACATAATCTTGCTGGATAAGACCATTGTTTTATTAAAAAACTTTGAACCTCTTGCTGCATAGCAACCTGGTAACGCTCATTTGTCATTGAACCTATAATTACCGGTTTATTTGTTTTAATAAACCAACGATTATCAATTATCGCAGGGGTATTAGCCTCTATTCTAAAGGTTTTATCACAATCCCTTTTTCGTTCTGCATGAATTTCCAACTGATTTCTTTTCAGTATTACAACACATCCAGCAAGAGTGAATTTTCGTCTATCACCAATATATGAAAGAGCTATATTGGTAGAATTAATGCTTGCTGGGTAATCTCTTGCGCCAATTTGCCACAGTAATTGACGAAAAATATGTATTTTCATTAATTCAGGTATTTTGACAAATTCGTCAATTGGAAAAGTTGCATAAAGCGGAAGGTGGACGGTAATATATTTATCGCACCAACGATCACAATAGGACTGAAAAGGAATGGTAATTTTTTTTAAAAGAATATTTAACTTCGATAGTTGATTAGCAAGTTCAGTGTCCACCGAAAGGTGGTTGCGCGCTCTAACCCTATCAAATTTTACATATTGGTTGCTTGGATCCTCAATTATATCAATATGATTCTCAACACAATAAGAGTGCAATTGCGTTTTTCTACAATTTAACAATGGTCTAATGATACAAATATCCTTATGGATTCTAAAAAATTTAATACCAGCAAGACCAAATAGACCGCTATTATGCAACAAACGCATATAAAATGTTTCAAGCTGGTCATCTAAATGATGTGCAAGCATCAAGACACTTTTTAGTTTTCTTGCCTCTGACATTAACAGGTGCAGCCGTTGTGTTCTGGCCCAATGTTGAATGTTCCCATCAGGTGGTGTTGAACTTATTTTGATTATTTTTGACTGAATATTTAATTTTTCTAGTGTGTTTTGAGTTTGACAAGCTTGCTTGCTAGATTCAGTCCTCAGACCATGGTCAATAATTACAGCAAGACACTTAACGCCGCTTTTTATTGACCAATTCGCGCATAAGCTAGCAAGTGCCATGCTATCGGTTCCCCCAGATACGCCAATTACTACAGAGGAATTAGGCTGTAACCCGAGAGCTGATAGAGTAGTAGAAAAGTCACATTTAAGCTTTTCTGATATGCTCATTTTGGAAATGTTTTTTCTAATCTTCGCTAGCCCTGATTTTCGCATTGTTTATTATCTGAGAGCAACTGCATTTCTAGCAGAAAGCTCTCTGATTTTTCTTCCAGTAACTCTGGCAAAGATTTTAAAATTGGGCATGCCTGCTCAGAATCTGCGAATTCTGCCACTGATTTTGCGAGATATAATGTTGAATCAACAAGCCTAGTATCATTTGGGTAATTCATATTAAATTCGGAGAAGCTGTAAGCGGCAAGCTCATATTGCTTTTGCATAAATTGAACTCTGCCAAGAAAAAACAATGAGTCAGCTGCTCTAGGCTCTTCTGGATAGGTCACAGTGATCGTTTCAAATGCCTTTGCTGCCTCTTCTAACTTTTTAGAAAGTGCTAATTTCACCGCAAAATCATATTGCTCTTCAATGGTTCCTACCGGAAGGATGTAGCTCAACTGATTTTCTACCTGCTGCGGTATAGTGTTAGGTGAGGTATCCTGCCAATCTCCTAGAGCTGCATTATTTGGCTGAGCTTGGCTGTTTGCTTCGTCTGTGCTTTCTGCAAAGCCTGGCGAGGCTGCTGATAGGTTTTCTTGTTGATCAAGCAATGAATCAACAGAACTATTTACGGGCATCACCTCTTCTGCAGAACCCGAGAGTTGTTCTTCTAATTTTTGTTGGTCAATCAACCAGCTTGAACCATCATTACTTATAAGATTTGACTCATTATTAAATGCAGAGCCTGATTGTGTATTTTTCGAATCTGAAGGCACCAGAAGCTGGCTTGATACATTAGCATCTGATGGCGTCTCCATTTCAGAAGATAAACTTAATAACGTCTGAAGCTTATTCTCAAGCCGAATTATTCTAAAATCCAGGTCAGAAGACATCTCAATAGTTCGCCGCATTCTTTGTTCTAAAAGATTTATCGTATCTTCAAGAGAAGCCATGGAGGATAATGATTTTTGAACTGATTGCGTTTCACTAATTGACTGCTCATCTAATCTTTCAGAAATAGCTGATAAGCGGGTGCGAACATCTTGAAGATCGTCTGAGATACTACCACGTAAATTACGAAGTTCGTTTTCTACTTGCTGAATCTTAACTTGTTGCCGTGCAAGCAAACCTGTATCTGCAGCAGATATATCTTGTGATATCGCAGGTGAAATGCTGAACAAAGTTGCACATGCAAATATAGATAAAGCTACCCAACGAAAAAAAACCACACTCATACCTCACTCCTTAACCACAGCAGAACCCCCAAGGGAATTTACTTTTTTTGTATAATTAACCAACTTTACGGCAAAATTGAGACAAAAAAAGGCTTTGTAAAACCAAAGCCTTTTTTCAATAAGATTTAAAATCTTAATTAATTTTTGACATTGCCCGACGATTTAATGCCCAAGATGTTTCGTTGGAACCACCAATCTCAGGTCTTTCCTTACCATAAGAAATAGTTGTAAGACGAGATGCATTAACACCCTTTGCCACCAAGTAATCACGCGCTGCAGAAGCACGTCTATCACCAAGAGCTAGGTTATATTCGCGCGTTCCCCGCTCATCACAATGTCCCTCGATTACAATCCTAACACTTGGATTTGCTTTTAAGAATGCCGCTTGTCTATCAAGAGTAGCTTGTGCCTCTGATGTCAGAGTTGATTGGTCATAGTCAAAATAAACAGTAGAACCAACCTTTGCTAACAATTCATCTGGTGATGGCATAGCGTCAGCGCTTGCACTCCCCGAGCCAGAAGAAGATGATGATGATGACGATGATGTATTTGAAGACGCAGATGCTGCTGCGTCTGAGCCTGAAGATGCCTCAGATGATGAGCCAACAACTTCATTAGAATCCATTGAAGCAGTCTCACAAGCGGCAAGCAACAGTGTGGCGGCACAAATTGTTAGTAGGCGGTTAAACATGGAAATCTCCATTCTTATTAGGTGTAAGTTTCATAACTTTATATAAGGATGTCATTTTGCAAACACAGCTAACACAAACACCCCTGAAAATTTTTCTCTTGTTTTAATCAGAGTTATCCAATATTTAACTTGAATTCAGAGATGAGTAAAGCGTTTTAAGCATTTTTGGTCCAATCTTGATAAAAATTTTTCTACATTCAGATAAGATAAACATTACAGTATACTTAAATCATCTAAAATTTTAGTTACTTCTCTTGTTTAATTATGGATTGCTGCCCAACAAAGGCGACCATGCAGGGTCACTTGCATCTGCTGGTGTATTTACGATTGCTTCATTAAACCCAGTAATATCTATTTTGTATAAACGGGTTTTACCGCCCGTTCCGTCTTCTTCAAACCTATCCTGTTTATAGTACATTAAAACACGACCATTAGGCGCCCAAGTAGGTGCTTCTACCAAAAATCCTCTTGCCAGAAGCCGCTCTGCAGTGCCATCAATTTTCATAATGCCAATGTAGAATTCCCCATTTAACATCTTAGTAAAGGCAATCACATCCCCCCTAGGAGACCATACAGGCGTTGCATATCGACCGTTATTATAGCTTATTCGCTTAACATCACCGCCATTTTTATCCATTATAAATAATTGTTGCCTGCCTCCATCACGGTCAGACTCAAATACAATTTTTTCTCCATCAGGAGAATAGGATGGTGCTGTATCAATATGAAGTGTTTGCGTTAATTGCCGTGTTGATCGTGAGATCAAATCCATCTCAAAAATATTACTAGAGCCGTCTTTAGCAAGTGACATTATTAATTTGTTTCCATCTGGATGAAAACGAGGCGCAAATGTCATTCCAGGGAAGGAGCCTAATTTTTCAGTCCGACCAGTTCCAACTTCAAATAAATAAATATTAGGTTCATCATTAAAATAATTAAGATACGCAATTTCATGCGCAGTAGGAGAAAATCGAGGTGTTAAAACAAGATCCTTACCAGAAGTTAAAAAACGATGATTATGACCATCTTGGTCCATAATTGCCAGTCTCTTGATACGTTTTTCTTGAGGACCAGACTCTGATATATACACTATTTTTGTATCAAAATATTTTTTATCACCAGTAAATTCAACATAAACAAAATCGGCTATTTTGTGAGCGATTCTGCGCAAACCAGCAGGGTCTGCATTTCCGCCACCCTCGGTTAACGGCTTTTGCGTTACCACATCCCAAAGTTTAAATTCAATCTGAAGCACATTATCACTGTCAAAATAAGCAGAACCAACGATTAAACCTTCCACACCTAATGGCGCCCAATTAGCAAAATTGGGGGTAATATCTGGCGAGGATGGCGGGTCTATAAAAGCAGCACTATCAACTGTCTCAAATAATCCTGAATTCTGCAAATCATCAGAGATAATTTTACTTATTTGACGACCTTCGGCAGAGACAATTCCGTCTGGACCTGTAAAATCAGCGATTGCAATTGGTATCCGCTCTACTTGACCATCCGTAATTTCAATACGGGTTGTTTGCGCAATAGCAAGGTTCGATAAAAGTTGTGCTATCACAAACCAAATCAGAAAATAAATTTTCAACATTTACAAACCTTAATCAAATTAGACAATACATCGAATTGCTTATTATTTAAATTAACATGACTATCTTAAAATTATAATATTCCCTGCATAATCATATTTTATGTCCTGAATGAGGCAATAGTGATAAAAAACTACCCACTTATAAATTTCGGGTCAAAATGAAAAATAAAATCTTTCCATGATTCATGTTTTTCTGCTGGCAGTGGCAATGGGCTGCATTCTTCAACTGCGCGCACTGCTGCTCTTGCCGCTACGCGATAAAACCCATCTACTTTAAATCTATCAGGGTCCTGTGACTCAACCGAAGTAACAGTGCCATCACTATCTGCACGCACACGCACATCAACTGCTAACTTCTCAGCATTGGGCGCAGCTGCCGGGGGTGACCAGCAGCGCGAAATATGCATCCTTAACCTGTCAATTTCGCTAGCTCCTAATTTAGTAGATTTAGTAGGATTTACCTGTAGCGAGTTTTGCAGGGTATCATTGATTTCTTGTGCATCCAATGTTTGCTTATCGCGCACAGGTGCTTGAGAGCGTATTTTCTGATCTGTAGCAGCAGATGCTTGTGCCAAATTCTGAAGAACACCATTCATTGTATTGTCTGGTTCTTTGGTAGGCTTTTTAGCAGAAAGCGCATTATCTCGGCTAGGTTGCTGTGCAGGTTTCACGGTTGGTGTAGCATCCAGTAATGGCTTTAATAAATCTCTGGTAGTGGTTTTAACTTGTTGTGCTGGCGTTGGCACTTTTGGTTTAGAAACAGGTTTTTTATTCACACTTTTTTTCTCAGGTTGCTGATCTGGGCGAGATATTGGTTTTTTCTGTGGGTTTGGTATTTCTGGGCGTTTGATTGGCGCTGCAATATCCACTTTTTCAGGAGCCGCTTTCGGCTTTTTAACAGGTACTTCTAATGCATTATTATCCGCACTTGTTTCTGGCAATATAACAGATGGTTTTTCGATTGGCGCTGGAGGAGATGATATATCTGATGCTAAATCAATTACCTCTTTTTTCGATTTTATTGGTTTGGTTTCTGGCTGCGATTTTGGCGGCGGCGAAGAAGCTTTCTGTGATGGTGCTGGTGGCGTTTTGCTAGTTACTTGCATTTCTTCAGATTGTTTTTTTGCTTTTGCCGATGGCGCAGGCTGATTAGTCACTGGAATCTCATCAACAATAGTTATAAACACCAATGGTTCAGCATCATTTGGCGCTCTGCCAAAGAAGGGAATACCAAAAATAAACACAACACCAATGACAACATGTAATAGTAATGAAATGAATGTTGGTCTTAGCATTTTTGGCATCTCTTCATCAGAGTAATCTATCGTAAGGGTTGCTTAAAATATTATTGTGGAAGCTGGGCTACTAATGCCACTCTTTCAAATCCTGCTGACTGAATTCGCCCCATCAATTCAATAATTTCTCCATAAGCAACTAGCCTGTCTCCCCGCACGAAAATGCGTAAATTAGCATTTGCATTTTGGATTGCTACTAGCCGAGGGATAATCTGATCTGGTGCTATTTCCATTTCTTGGAGAAATATTTTTCCAGAATTTTGCACTGAAATAACCAGCGGCGGTTCATCTGCTGAAATTTGACTAGCCTTTGTTTTAGGCAAATCAACTGGCACGCCAACAGCTAGCAAGGGGGCTGTGACCATAAAAATAATCAGAAGAACCAACATCACATCCACAAAAGGGGTTACATTAATTTCAGCGACTGGTCTGTATTTTTTGCCTCTGGATCGAGACGAGGAGAGCATTCCCATTTAGCTGGCATCCTCATCTAACTGTCTGGCGATTAAATTAGTAAATTCAGTTGCAAATGCTTCTAGATTATTTCCTATTTTTTCCAAATCTCCAGAAAATTTATTATATGCGACCACTGCAGGAATAGCGGCTGCTAATCCCAGCGCAGTTGCAAAAAGTGCCTCTGCAATGCCAGGGGCGACCACTGCAAGGCTCGTATTTTTAGATTCTGCGATTGCCGCGAATGAATTCATAATCCCCCAAACAGTGCCAAATAATCCAATAAAAGGCGCAACAGAACCAACAGAAGCAAGGAATGGTATTCCTTTTTCAAGATTATCCATTTCTTTTGAAATTTTAAGAGACATAGTCTTCTCTATTCTTCCTACAAGAGATGTTCGAAGTTCTCTTCCAAGTGAGCTGGCAACCCCTTTTGTAGACGCCATTCGCCATTCAAGCATACCAACAGCAAACACTTTTGCCATCGCTCCATCTGGCGCATTACCAAGCTGGTCATAAAAATCATCTAAGGATTCCTGAGACCAAAAACGCTCCTCAAAAAATTGAGTCAATTTACGCTCACTGCGAAAAATTTTTGATTTTTGAAACATAATTGCCCAGCTCCAAATTGAGGCTGCAATAAGCAAAATCATTACAGTTTTAACAAGGAGATCTGCCGCTAAAAACAATCCAAATATGGATAATTCTGACGATGTTGATACGGCTAATTCTGCTACTTCCATTATCTCTTTTTCCTAGAATTAATAATTTTAACACTCATTTTATCGGTTCTATCCAGTTCAGCTACCCAAAATTAATATACCAATCAATATTAATGGCTTTTGTTACATGAATTAAACCATAATATCTTTAAATTTCTGGACCATAAACTCAGGCAATCTGCGAGCACCTTTATCTAGCTCTACCCAAACCGCTTGCACCTGAAGTCTGGCAAAAATGTGGCCAGCTTCTTGATTTCTAATAATTTGTTCTAAATTCAGCTTCACTTTCCCAACATCACAAATGCGTGTTTCAACCATAATAAATTGATTGAGATGCGCAGGATTAAGATAGTCAACTTCAATACGGGAAATCAAAATGGTTTTTCGCTCTTTAACAAGATGCTCATTTAAATCAATTTCAAGACATCGAAGGAATGCTGAACGCCCCCGCTCTGCATAGTTCAGATAATTAGAATGATAGACCACCCCTCCTGCGTCTGTATCCTCATATTGGACAATTAGCGGGTATAGATGATGATCTCCTTGAATTCTACCATTTAATTCTGCCATTTAATTCTGCCTCAATTATGGTCATTTAAAAGTCCCTACCGCGATTAACTGTAGAATTTGGTTCATGTGTCAGTGCCGTTTATTGTGTATTTTTAAAAAAAAGAATGATTATGCATCATCTTGGACAGGGTGATCTTGGCTTAATAATTCCAACTGCCTTGCTGCTTCTACAGGGGGATCTAGCTGTAAATATGCCCATCCTGATTTAGACAAACAGCGTCCTCTGGGCGTACGCATTAGCAACCCTATTTGCATCATATAAGGTTCTATAACTTCTTCAAGCATATCACGTTGTTCAGCCAAAACCGCTGCTAATGTTTCAATACCAACAGGACCTCCACCATAGTTTTCTACAAGACAATGAAGATATCGCCTATCCATTTGATCAAGTCCACGCTCATCAACTTCTAGCCTTAAAAGTGCTGAATCTGCAGCTTGTTTTGTTATGATTGAATCCCCATCGACTGCTACAATATCTCTTACCCTTCTAAGCAGCCTTCCTGCCACCCGAGGTGTTCCCCTTGCACGCCGCGCAATTTCAAGTGCACCGTCACTTGCCAGTTCCACATTTAATTTTTTTGATTGTCTAGATAATATATTGACTAACTCATCATCACTATAAAATTGCATCCGCATTTGAATGCCAAACCTATCCCTTAAAGGAGTAGTCAGCAAACCAGCACGTGTTGTAGCACCAACCAGCGTGAATTGCGGTAAATCAATTCTCACAGAACGGGCAGACGGACCCTCCCCAATAATAAGGTCAAGCTGAAAATCTTCCATAGCAGGATATAAAATTTCTTCAACTGCAGGGTTTAATCTATGTATCTCATCAATAAACAAAACATCTCTTGGTGCTAAATTTGTTAATAATGCAGCCAAATCTCCTGCCCGCGCTATCACTGGCCCCGAGGTTGCTCTAAATCCCACACCTAACTCTGCAGAAATAATTTGCGCCATTGTCGTTTTACCAAGCCCTGGCGGTCCATGCAGCAATGTATGATCAAGAGCATCTTGTCTTTGTGCAGAGGCAGCAATAAACGTCTCTAAATTTCTTCTGCCAAGACCTTGACCAACAAAATCATCTAACTTTCTGGGACGCAGAGCAGGATCATAATGCTCATTATTTTCTGGGCTTACTAAGCGATTATCATCTGAAGAATCTGATACTTCACTCATAATTTTTGCCCAATCTCTTTCAGTGCTAAATTCAGAAATACGCCAAGTTCTTGGGTATCTGAATTGCTAGTCGCCTTTTGAACAGCAGGCCATGCCTCGCTTTGTGAATATCCAAGATTAATCAGTGCAGATAATGCATCTTGTGCAACGCCAGTGTGATTTGCCCCCATATTTGAGGCTGAGATAGTTTCTCCAACGCCAGAACTGGTTGCCAGCTTACCAACTTTTTCAGCCAATTCATTTACAATTCGTTGCGCAAGTTTTGGTCCAACGCCATCAGCACGACTAACCATTGCTTTGTCAGATGATAAAATAGCCTGTTTAAGGCTATCAGGCGTTAGCACAGATAAAATTGAAATGGCTGCTTTGGCGCCTACGCCTTGGACAGATTGAAGAAGAGTAAAAGCTGCTTTTTCTTCTGAGGTATAAAACCCAAACAGCGTCATAGAATCTTCACGTATAATCATTTCGATTAACAAAGTTATATTGCCAGAAACGCTCTGAATTTGGTTTAAGCTCAATGATGAAACAGAGATAAGGTAACCAACCCCATGCACATCCATTATTAATTGATTGGCATTTTGCTCTACAATCTGTCCTGTTAATCTTGCTATCATAATAAGCTACCTCTGTTGCTCTTTGGCAAGCGCCTTTTCTATTGCCTGCGCAAGCCCAGAACCAGCCTGCAGATTTTTGCTAGATGCGTTGTTGCTAGATGCGTTGTTGCTAGGTCCTTTGTTTATTCCTGCAATTGCGATAGCAAGCGCATCAGCGGCATCAGCACCCTTTGGTACCACCTGTAACAGCCGTTCAACCATGGCAGCCACTTGTATTTTATCTGCAGCTCCTGTGCCCGTAACAGATTTTTTTACTTGCCGTGCAGAAATTTCTGTAACAGCTAGTCCTTTTTCAGCGCACGCCTGCATCGCAACCCCTCTCGCCATTCCAAGTTTTATAGCTGAAGCAGCTCCCTTAGCGATAAAAATCTGTTCTATGGAAGCACGTGTTGGGTGCCAGTTTGACATAATTTCAATCAAACCTTGATGTATCTCTTCCAGACGTTCTGCATCACCCCATGATGACTGTGTTTTAATGGTTCCATGCGCCATATGAACCAGTTTCAAACCTGATTGAACAACAATACCCCATCCTGTATAGCGCAATCCAGGGTCAATGCCGAGCATACGTAACTCAGGCTTATTACTATCTGCAATTCTCACAAATGCTATCCATCTAGTTTAGTCATAATCTCGTCTGAAATCTCAAAATTAGCAAATACACTTTGCACATCGTCATTTTCATCAAGTGCATCATATAATTTTAAAAGTGTAGATGCATTTGCTTCTTCGACTGCAATACTGTTTTGCGGTTGCCAGATAAGCGCTGCTTCTTCTGGGGCATCAAATTGTTTTTCTATATTTTCTCTAACAGCATTAAATTCTTCCGCAGCAGTAGTGATAACATGGCTGTCTTCTTCTGTTTCAACATTATCAGCACCTGCTTCTAATGCCGCTTCAAACATGGTTTCTGCATCAGCAACAGCCAGCGGATAAACAATTTGTCCAACTTTATCAAACATAAAACTAACAGAGCCAGTTTCTGCCAACGCGCCTCCAAATTTTGAGAAGAATGAGCGAACCTCAGAGGCAGTTCGATTTCGATTATCTGTCATTGCCTCAACAATAAATGCTACCCCGCCAGGACCATACCCTTCATATCTGATTTCTTCATAAGCATCGCCTTCGCCTCCCTCAGCTCGTTTTAGGACACGTTCAATATTATCTTTTGGCATATTAGCGGCACGCGCAGCCGAAAGTGCCCCTCTAAGCCTTGGATTGCTAGCGGGGTCTGTGCTAGAGCGCGCTGCAACTGATAATTCCTTAATTAACCGAGTAAAAATTTTTGCCCGTTTTTTATCCTGAGCACCTTTACGATGCTGAATATTTTTAAATTTGGAATGTCCTGCCATTATTTTTTCTCTTACTTATTTGCTTATGTTTTTTCTTATTATCGCTCAAATAGACATTTTACGAAGCAGATTAGCCACCATTTATGGGTTAATTTTAAATCTGCAGGATAACTCTAAGTAATCAGATAGCAGATTCTGTCAAAAAAGACACTTAAAATGGGAGGGTAAAAAATAGATTCTATGTATTACCCTTGGTATTACCCTTGGTATTACCCTTGCATAAATCACCCTAAAACAGGACTGATTTCTTGTAAGCGCCCCCCTTTACGAAACGGATTTATAGATACTGCTAACCCAGTTTTATCCTCTATTTCAATAACGACACCACATAATGTTGGCTCACCAGTTGCCACACTTAGGCGACCAGCAGCCTGCTTACGAAATCTATCGATTGCGACTTGTTTTCCCATACCAATAACGGAATTATAATCGCCGCACATTCCTGCATCTGTTTGATAGGCTGTTCCTTTTTCTAAAATATGATGATCTGCTGTTGGCACATGAGTATGGGTACCAATAACGCAAGACACACGCCCATCTAGATAATGCCCAATTGCCATTTTCTCTGAGGTTGCTTCTCCATGCACATCAACAAAAATAGCATCTGCATCGCGTCCTAATTGTAGGGTAGAAAAACAGCTATCAAGCGCTGTAAAGACATTCAAATAATCTGCCATAAACAAATTGGTAATTACGTTAACAACGGCAAGCCGCCTTCCCCCATCATCAGTAACAATCACCACCCCAGATCCCGGAAACCCTTCCTTTATATTTATCGGACGAAGTAAGTTTGGCTGATGCGGGATATAGCTAGATATTTCTGACTTATCCCAAATGTGGTTACCGCTGGTTAATACATCATTACCAGCGCCGAATAACGCATTACAAATATCAGGAGTGACCCCAAAACCACCTGCCGCATTTTCACAATTTGTGATAACAAAATCACATGCCAGCTCTTTTTTTAATTTAGGTGTTTCAGCAATGGCATAGCTTCTTGCCTGACGTCCCACAATATCACCTAGGAATAATATACGCATATTAAAGCTTTCTGTCTTAATCAATCAGTTAAGGAATTAACGCACATATAATCCAGCTGGAGTTAATACGCCGTCCATTGCTTGGTCAGTTGAAGATATCGGCACTTTATCAACTTCTTGACCAGAATAAGCAACCCCTATCAATTTTACTGTTTGACCAGAATTAAATAGCGCATTTATGGTT
>Ga0209251_1002122_pt1 | contig 14263 bp, 13 predicted proteins | sample SaaInlV_100m_DNA_6_FD_184665 | JGI IMG/M metagenome (GOLD analysis project Ga0209251, IMG submission 184665) | Marine microbial communities from expanding oxygen minimum zones in the Saanich Inlet - Saanich Inlet SI073_LV_10m_DNA (SPAdes) (version 2) | ecosystem: Environmental > Aquatic > Marine... | reverse complement strand
AGGAAAGCCGGCCCCTACTTTGTGTAAATAAAATGGTATTGTAAGCTTCATAATGTTCCTGTTTTGTTCTTTATAGGACATGTTGTTGCCAACAGTCAAGTTATTAATTGGGTCAATTTGCGTTTAGATATAAAGGTTAATAATTAGTAAAAAAGCTGGATGAGAAAAATTTTTATACTAATTACCCTACTACTCATGTCGACTGCAGCTAGTGCAGAGTCAAAACTTCAAACAATCAAAAAAAATGGAGAACTTAGAGTTGGTACTACTGGTGATTGGGACCCAATGTCAATGAAAGATCCAGCTACAAATAAGTATAAAGGATTTGATATTGATGTGATGAGAGAGTTAGCAAAAGATATGGGAGTTAAAGTAAAATTTGTTCCTGCTGAGTGGAAAACAATAGTTGCCGGGATTACAGCAGATAGATACGACATTTCTACAAGTGTAACCAAAACTCCTAAGAGAGCTGAAGTAGCTGGTTTCACAGAAACCTATTATAAATATGGTACGGTACCACTAGTATTAAAGAAAAATTCAAAAAAATTCCCAACATGGAAATCTTTAAATAACAAAGATGTAACAATTGCTACTACATTAGGAACGTCTCAAGAAGAGAAGGCAAAAGAATTTTTTCCAAAATCTACTTTAAAATCTGTTGAAGCACCTGCTAGAGACTTTCAAGAAGTTCTTGCCGGAAGAGCTGACGGAAATATAACAAGTTCTACAGAAGCAAATAAATTAGTAATCAAATATCCTCAGTTAACGATAGTTAACGATGGTGAAAAAAATCCAGCCTTTTTAGCAATGATGGTTCCTAAGAAAGACAAAGCTTGGAACAATTACGTTAGTAAGTGGATTAAAGAGAAAAAAGCATCAGGCTTTTTTGAGACATTGTTAGCCAAATATAATCTAAAAAGCTTATAATTTAAGTTTAAATAACTTCAATTAACAAATATGATTAACCTGTGAAGTTTATAAAATATTTCGCTTTATTTTTTTTATTACAAGGATGCAGCTCGGACTATGAATGGGGTTGGTACATATTAAGTCCTAACAATGTGGATGGTCTAACTAACTTAAAATTTTTAATCAGTGGAATAACTACTACAATTTATATTTCAGTGATCTCAATAATTCTTGCGATGATAATAGGTTTGGTTATTGCACTGCCTTCTCTTTCCAATAATAAATTCTTAAGTTACTTTAATATTGCTTATGTAGAAATCGTAAGAGCTGTTCCTTTGTTAGTTTTAATACTTTGGATTTATTATGGTTTACCAATAATGTTAGGAGTAAGTTTTTCACCTTTTGTCTCAGGTATAATCGCTTTAACAATTAGTGAAAGTGCTTTCCAAGCTGAAATATTTCGTGCTGGAATTAACTCAATTCATAAAGGACAACATGAAGTCGCTGGCTCACTTGGAATGGATTTTTGGAAAAAAATGAGATTTGTAATACTTCCTCAAGCAATTAAGGTGGTTCTACCTGCGCTGGGAAATCAATTTGTATATGTATTAAAGATGTCTTCGCTAGTTTCAATTATTGGAATAGCTGATTTAACAAGAAAAGCTAATGAGTTGGTTACAACAACTTATAGACCACTTGAAATTTATACTTTTTTAATTTTAGAATATTTAGTCTTAATATTAATAGTTTCTTATTACGTGAGGAAACTTGAAAATAAATTAAAATACAAATAATTTTTTAAAGCTCATTTTTAATTTTTTCCTTAAGAAAAAAGGAATAAAAAACAAAACAGCTAATCCCATTAACCAATTAGTGGCCATTATTGTATAAAAAATATCATTATAGTCGCCTCCCCTAATGTTAATCACGTACCATAAAGATAAGAACGGAAAAGCTGTTAATCTAAGAATACTTAAATATAAACTAAAAATAGGTTTTTTAAGTGCTTGAAATACAGCGGTAGTAATAAAAAAAACTGGATAAATTGGTCCTATTAAAGCAGCAATTTTAAGATAAATAGCGCCGTGATATATCGCTTCAGAATTATTAGTAAATTGAGAAACAAAAAATTCTGCACCAAAAAATAAAACTATACCTGCGGCAGCCATGAATGAACATCCAAATAGAAGTGCTTTAGAATACAGCTCTTTTATTCTATAAAATTCTTTAGCACCAAAGTTTTGACCTCCAATAGAAAGAACAGCTGTATTTAAACCAATCACTGGTAATAAAAAAACTTGTTCGACTCTTAATGCGGCCCCATAACCAGCGGTAGCCAGTTCACCAAATTGACCTATAAAATATAAGATATTGAAAATACCAACTCCTATAAATAACATGCTAAACATTATCGGCACCGCTTGAGAAAATAAGTCCTTTAGTAGATTTAATTTAGGGATAAAACACTCTAGGTATAAATATTTTCTTAATTTACAGGAGTTTACTTTGTAAGCTAAATAAATGGTTCCTATCAATTGTGAAATAACTGTAGCGATAGCAAGACCACCAATACCAAAAGCTGGAATAAAACCGTATCCCCAAATAAATAAAGGATTTAAAAATATATTTAAAAAGAAACTAAAAATTAAGACATTCCTATAACTTTTGGTGTCACCTTGAGCATTTAAAGTTCCATTCAAAGAAATTTGAATCATTACAATAAAAGTACCGTAAAAAATAATATCTAAATATTCTCTTGTTAAGATTATGCTTTGGAGATCAGAGCCCATTACAGTTAATAAAAAATTAGAAGCATTTAAGCCAAATAAAGTAACAATGATGGATATTACAATTGCAAAAACTATCGATTGAGCAACAAGCAAAGAAGCTTGATTTGTTTTTTTTGCTCCTAATAAATTACCAATACTTGCGTTCGTAGCTGCGCCAATACCGACACCAACAGCTATTATCACAAAATATATTGGAAAAGACTTAGCTATCGCTCCTATAGCTTCTGCAGAAATTCTTCCAGCAAACCAAGTGTCTACTAAATTATAAAAGGTTTGAAATAACGATCCTACACTAGCTGGAATAGTAACTTTTCCAAGTAAATACCAAATTGGATCTTTAGTTAAGTTTAATTTTTTAGACAATATTTTCCTATTTAAATTCTTTTTGGAATATATGCTTCCTTCCAGCTTTCTTAGCAAGCATAATCTGCTTCTGTCTCATTCTAAACCTACTTTTTTGTGTGTTAGTGAGTGTGTCAGAGCATCTCGGACAAGAAACACCTTCTTCGTACTTTTTGGACTTCTTATCTTTTTGGGAAACTGGATTTCTACAACCACTACAAATAAAATAAGTGCCGACAGCCAAATCATGTTTAACTGAAACTCTATTATCAAAAACAAAACACTCACCCTTCCACATGCTTTGTTTTTTCTTAATTTTTTTTAAATAATTTAAAATTCCACCCTTTAATTGAAAAACATTTTTAAAACCTTTTTGATTTAAATAGACAGAGGCTTTTTCACAACGAATACCCCCAGTGCAAAACATGGCAATTGGTTTTTTTTTATTTAATTTATTAAGGTACTTAGGAAATTCCCTAAAATTATTAACTTTAGGATTAACAGCTTTCTTAAAACTTCCAACCTCATATTCGAATGGCTTTCTTGCGTCTAGAATGAAGGTATTCTTATCTGTAATAAGATTATTCCATTTTGAAGGTTCAACATAATTTGTTTTTTTATTCTTAGTTTCTATGTTCAGACCCATTGGAACAACCTCTCTCTTTATTTTAATTTTAGGCTTATGAAATGGTTGAAATTTGCTTTTTGATAAATTTTCACTATCAAAATTTATAATACCAAATAAGCTTTTGATTTTTTTACTTATTAGAGAGATATTTTTAGACTTACCGGATATGGTTCCATTAAGTCCTTCATTTGAAATAATAAGAGTTCCCTTGATATTTTTATCTATAAATAATTTTTGAAGTATAAGTTTATTTTTTTTTAATGACTTTAAATTTTTGAATTTATAAAAACCTAAAACAATAAACATTATAATTTACTACAAATTGTAAGGCCGTCACCAAGAGGGAGAATTATTTGCTCTGTTCTTTTATCATTTTTGACATAATTATTAAAATCTCTAATAATATTTGTAAATTTTTCATTATTCTGTGCATCTGCTACTTCTCCGTGCCACAAAACATTATCTATAATAATTAAACCACCCGACTTAGTCATTTCAATAACTTTATCATAGTAATTTATGTAATTATTTTTGTCAGCATCTATAAAAATAATATCAAAGATTAAGTTATCATGTTTCAATTTTTCTAATGTTTCTAAAGCAGGATTAACAATTGTTTTAATTTTTTTATCTTGATTAGCTTTTTTAAAAAAACTTTGAGCCTTTAAATTAGTTTCAGAATTTTTATCTAAAGCAATTAAGCTACCATTGTCTGGTAAACCTAAAGCCATTGATAATGTACTGAGACCAGTAAATGTTCCTATTTCTAATATTTTTTTAGCATTGGATATTTTTGTAATTAATTCTAAAAAATGACATTGTGACTCGGCTATTTGCATTCTTTTGATATCACCTAAACTTTCATTGTAAGAAATTATTTCACTTTGAACAGGATGAAGTTTTTTGCTTAAATCTTGAATGTAATTTTGTATTTTACTATTAATATCAAGATCCTTACCCATTATTACTTTAATTTTTTTTTTAGTATTTCATTTACTAGTTGTGGGTTGGCTTTACCTCCTGAAACCTTCATAACTTGACCAACAAAAAAACCGAACAGTTTATCTTTACCAGATTTATATTGATCTACTTTATCCTTATTTTCAGTGAGTATTTTTTCTATGATCGCTTCTAATTCTTTTGGATCGCTTTTTTGCTGCAACCCTTTGCTTTCAATAATTTTATTAGGCTCTTCTCCTGTTTCTTTCATTACTTCAAAAACTTCTTTAGCAGTTCTTCCCGATATAATTCCTGAACTAATTGAGTCTATTAATTGAGACATTTTTTTTGCTGTCACAGGAGATTCTGAGATAGAAATATTTTTATCATTTAAAGAAGCAAAGAGATCTCCCATAATCCAATTCTTAGCTAATTTAATATCTGAATTTTTAATAACTTCCTCAAAATAATCTGATATTTCTTTTTCTGAAACAAGGACGTTAGCTTCATAAGCGTTTAATGAATAATCTTTAATAAAACGTTCTTTTTTTTGATCAGGTAATTCTGGTAAATTCTTTTTTATATTTTCAATTAATTCTTTATCAAGGTTCAGAGGAAGTAAATCTGGATCTGGGAAATACCTATAATCATGAGCATCTTCCTTAGATCTCATAGATCTGGTTTCGTTCTTTTTTGTATCGAACAATCTTGTTTCTTGATCAATTGATTTACCCGACTCTAATAACTCGACTTGTCTTTGGGCTTCATAAGCAATAGCCATTTGCATAAATTTAATTGAATTAACATTTTTAATTTCACATCTAGTTCCTAATTCTTTATCTCCTTCTTTTCTCACAGAGACATTAACATCTGCTCTTAAAGACCCTTCTTGCATATTTCCATCACATGTTCCTAAGTATCTCATAATAGATCTTAGTTTTTTAATATATGCATTAACTTCATCTGGTGATCTTAAATCTGGTTTGCTTACAATTTCCATTAAAGCAACGCCTGATCTATTTAAATCTACATAAGTATTGCTTGGATCAAGATCATGAATGCTTTTTCCTGCATCTTGCTCTAAATGAAGTCTTTCTATTCCAATTGTTTTTGTGCCATTTGGTAAATCTAAAGTTATTTTTCCTTCACCAACTATAGGATTTTTATATTGTGAAATCTGATAACCTTGAGGTAAATCAGCATAAAAATAATTTTTTCTATCAAATACTGAATAGCTATTAATTTTTGCATTTAGACCAAGTCCAGTTTTAACTGCTTGTTGAATGCAGTATTCATTGATAACTGGTAACATTCCCGGAAAAGCTGAGTCTACAAGACTAACCTGAGTATTGGGTTCGGCTCCAAATTTAGTAGATGATCCTGAAAATAGTTTTGAATTAGAAGTTACTTGAGCATGCACTTCTAGACCTATAACTACTTCCCATTTTGCTTTTTCACCATTTATTAAATATTTTTCATTTTCTTTAGTCATTATTTTTCCCACCATCTATTAAGATTTTGTTTAAAATTTATTTTCTTTTCAGCTGCTAATGCAATATTTAAAAGCTTTTGTTCATCTAAAGGTTTGCCTATCAGCTGAAGACCAAGAGGAAAATTATTGGCATCTGTACCTGCTGGAATTGAAATAGCAGGAATACCAGCTAAATTTACTGGGACTGTAAAAATATCATTTAAATACATAGATATTGGATCATCTTTTTTTTCACCTATTTTAAAAGCTGCACTTGGTGTTGAGGGTGTAAGAATGGCATCTACTTTTTTGAATGATTCATCAAAATCATTTTTAATTAATTGTCTAACTTTTTGTGCTTTAATATAATAAGCATCATAATATCCTGAAGATAAAACATAGGTGCCAATTAAAATTCTTCGTTTAACTTCATCTCCAAATCCTTCGGATCTTGTATTTTCATACATTTCTATTAAATTACCCCCTTTAGATGATCTAAACCCGTATTTAACTCCGTCATATCTAGCTAAATTAGAAGATGCTTCTGCTGGTGCTACAATATAATAAGTTGGTAAAGCATACTTTGTATTTGGTAAAGATATGTCAATAATTTCAGCACCAGATTCCTTTAAGATTTTTTTACCGTTTTCCCAAAGTTGATCTATTTCCTTGGGCATTCCATCAACCCTGTACTCTTTTGGAATTCCAATTTTTAAACCTTTTATATTATCAGTTAAATTTTTTGAATAATTTTCTTTTTTTTTATTAATGGAAGTAGAGTCTTTTTCATCAAAACCTGCCATCGCTTCTAACATCAAAGCACAATCTCCCACTGTTTTAGTCATTGGGCCTGCTTGATCTAGGGATGATGCAAAGGCTACTATTCCCCATCTAGAACACAAACCATAAGTAGGTTTAAGACCTACAGTTCCTGTGAAAGATGCAGGTTGTCTTATAGAGCCACCTGTATCTGTTCCTATAGTTGATGGAGTTAAATCTGAAGCTAAAGCGCTCGCTGAGCCACCTGATGAACCACCGGGTACAGTGTTTTCTGCAATTGGGTTCATTACATTTCCAAAATAACTTGTTTCGTTAGACGAACCCATTGCGTACTCATCGCAATTTAATTTTCCCAATAAAAAAGCACCTTCATTCCATAAATTTTTTGTTATTGTTGATTCATAGTTTGGAATAAAATTTTCCAACATTTTGCTGCCAGCAGTTGTTTTTACACCATTAGTACAAAATAAATCTTTAACAGCTATTGGCACCCCTGGTAAAAGAGTACTTAATTTAGGATTTTTATCAAAGTTTTTTGCTTTTTCTAAAGCTTGTTCACTACAATTAGTAATAAATGAATTTAATTTTTTATCTTTTTTAATATTGTTTATAAATGAAGTTGTAACTTCTTCAGACTTAATTTCTTTTTTTTTAATTAGCCCAACAATATCTGTTAAGCTTGTCTTTGTTATATCAGTCATTATTCAATAACCTTTGGTACAACAAAAAATTCCTCATTTTTTTTTGGTGAATTTTCTAGAATTTTATCTCTTATTTTTCCATCATTAATTTCATCTTTCCTAGATCTTAAGGGTTCATTCAATATAGATGAAAGAGGTTCGATTTTATCAGTGTTTAACTCATTGAGTTGTTCTATAAACTTAAAGATTGAAGATAAATCTTTTGTTAAATCATCAATTTTCTTTTCATCGACTGAAATTCTAGCTAGTTTGCTAACGTGTTTAATTTTATCTTTATCTATAGACATTAGTGAATTATGTTAATTTTACAGGAAATTAATATAAAAAATATAACATAAACATGCTTGATATTGAAGATTTTAAGAAAAAACTCGACAAAAAGTCTAGGTTAATGGGAATTGACCCTGGGAGAAAGAGGGTTGGAATTGCTATTTCTGATGAAAACAAAATTATTGCCTCTCCTTTAACTACTATTATTAAAAATAAATATTCAGATTTTGTTAAGGAAATAATTAAAATTGTTGAAGAAAATCAAATAAAAGGAATTGTTATTGGTAACCCAATAAATATGGATGGAACAGCTAGTCATTCATCACAATCTGCTAAAGATTTAGCTATTAATCTATCAAAAGATGTTACTAAAAATGTCACTTTGTGGGATGAAAGGTTGTCCAGCCAGGGTGCATTTAGTTTAGCCAGTGATTTAGCTATTAACACATCTAAAAAAGTAGATAAATTAGATGAAAATTCAGCTCAATTTATACTTCAAGGGGCTCTTGATTATTTAACTAGAGAAAATACTTGATCTGATACCATAAAACGCCTATAGAGTTGATTTTAATGGCAGTTAAGAAAAACAATACAGCTATTAAAAACTCTCCTAAACATCTTCTAGGTATTCAAAGTCTATCAATAATAGAGGCTAAAGAAATTTTAGATGAAGCTAAAGAATTTATTAAATTAAACAGAAGTAAATCTAAAAAGCTAGATATCTTAAGAGGTAAAACTCAAATTAATTTATTCTTCGAACCTTCTACAAGAACTCAAAGCTCATTCGACTTAGCCGGGAAGAGATTAGGTGCAGATGTTATGAGCATGAATATGGACAACTCAGCTCTTAAAAAAGGTGAGACATTAATTGATACTGCAATGACTTTGAATGCAATGCACCCAGACTTAATTGTAATTAGACATCAAGACTCAGGGGCTCCTAATTTATTATCTCAAAAAGTTAATTGCGCTGTAATAAATGCCGGTGATGGAAGAAGAGAGCACCCTACTCAAGCGTTGCTTGATGCTTTAACAATTATTAATAGAAAAGGTAAAATTGAAGGACTCAAAATAGCAATATGTGGTGACATACTTCACTCAAGAGTAGCTAGATCAAATATTTACTTAATGAATATGTTGGGGGCTGAAGTAAATGTAATTGCTCCAAAAACATTGATGCCAAAATCAATTAATCGAATGGGAGTAAATTCTTTTACGGATATGAAGAAAGGTCTTGAAGGTTGTGACATTGTAATGATGCTAAGATTACAAAATGAAAGAATGCAGGGATCTTTTTTACCGTCAAAAAGAGAGTACTATGAATTTTATGGTTTAACGCCAGAGAAATTAAAATTTGCAAAAAAAGATGCTTTGATTATGCATCCAGGTCCTATGAACAGAGGTGTAGAAATAGATACGAAATTAGCTGATGATATAAATGTAAGTTTAATTAAAGAACAAGTTGAATTGGGTGTTGCTGTTAGAATGGCGTGTTTGAAAAAGTATTGTAAATAAATGAAAGAAAAAATTTTTATTAATGCACGAATTATTGACCCATCACAAAATATGGATGAAATAGGTTCATTAATTTTAAATGATAAAGGAAAAGTTAAAGCGATTGGTAAAAATGTAAAAAAAACAGACGTAGGTTCTGGTTCAGAATTAATTGATTTAAAAGGTAATGTTTTGACTCCTGGATTAGTGGACATGAAAGCTTTTGTTGGTGAACCTGGCTATGAATATAAAGAAAATTTTAGAACATTAAGTCATGCTGCTTTAGCTGGGGGAGTTACGTCTATAGTGACAATGCCTAATACCAAGCCCATTATTGACAATGTATCAATGGTTGACTTCATTATTAGAAGAGGAAGGGATAAAGCTAATGTTAACCTTTTTCCATGTGCTTCAATAACTCAACAGTGTGAAGGAAAATTGATGACTGAATTTGGTTTGCTATCTGGTAGAGGAATAATTGGCTTTAGTGATGTCAATAAAACTATTCAAAATACAGAATTAATGGCCAGAATAATGAACTATGCATCTGATATAGGAGTTTTAATAATGCAACATGCCGAGGATTACGAGTTGTCAAAAAATGCATGTATCAATGATGGCGAAATAGCTACAAGACTAGGGTTGCAAGGAGTATCAGCTTTAGCTGAAAAAATAATCATTGAAAGAGATCTAAGCTTACTCAGTGAATATCCTTGTAGGTATCACATAAATCAAATCTCATCTAAACAATCATTAGATGTGATTAAGAAAAATAAAATTAATGGAAAGCAATTTAGTGCAGGTGTTTCAATAAATAATTTGGCTTTAAATGAAAATGACATAGGTGATTTTAAAACTTTTTTAAAATTATCTCCTCCATTAAGACTTGAGGAAGATCGATTAGCTTTAGTTCAAGGTGTCAAAGATGGCTTGATCGATGTTATAGTTTCAGACCATTTACCAGAAGATGAAGAAAGTAAGAGGTTACCGTTTGCACAAGCTGCGACAGGAGCAATAGGTGTTGAGACTTTACTTCCTTTATCTTTAGAGATGTATCACAATGAGTCTCTTCCTTTAAATAAGATCATAGAAACGTTAACCATAAATCCTGCTAAAATATTAAAAATAAAAAAGGGATCTTTAGCTAAAGGGTCAGACGGTGACATTTGTGTATTTGATTTAGAAGCGCCATGGAAAGTTAATGCTGAAAATCTTAAATCTAAATCAAAAAATACAGCGATTGAAGGCAGAAATCTTCAAGGTAAAGTTTTGATGACCTATTTAAACGGTGAACTAGTTTATTCAGTTTAATGGATATAAATTTAATTATTGTTGCAGTATATTCTTATTTTTTAGGATCTATTCCTTTTGGTTTAGTTCTAACAAAAATATTTTTAAAAAAGGACATTAGGAATATAGGATCTGGTAATATAGGAACAACAAACGTTCTTAGAACAGGAAAAAAATCTCTAGCAATAGCAACACTTGTTCTTGATCTATTAAAAGGATATTTTTCAGTTATTATAACGTTAACTTATTTCGAAAATCTAACTTCATATTCAGCTTTAATTTGTTTAATCGGACATATTTTTCCCATTTGGTTAAAATTTAAGGGAGGCAAAGGTGTTGCAGCTTATCTGGGTGTTATACTTGCTCTATCATATAAATTTTTTTTAGTTTTTGGTGTTAGCTGGCTTATATTATCTTTTTTATTTAGATTTGCATCGTTATCATCAATCGGTTCTTCATTGATAATTTTTATATATGCTTATTTTTTTAATGATAGCAATTACTCATTAATATTATTTATTTTTTTAGTGATCATCATCTACACTCATAGAGAAAATATAGTTAGATTAAAAAACTCTAAAGAAAATAAAATTAAGTTATAAGTACAGTCTTTTCTAGTTTTTAAATTAATAATTTGACAAATTCATTTAATTTTGAAAATAAACAATAAATGAATTTAGTAATAGTTGAAAGTCCAGCAAAGGCAAAAACCATAAATAAATATCTAGGAAAAGATTATTTAGTTTTAGCTAGTTACGGACATATAAGAGACTTACCATCTAAAAATGGATCTGTTGATCCTGATAATAAATTTCAAATGGAATGGGAAATAGACTCTTTTTCAAAAAAATATTTAAAAGAAATTACTAATGCAGCAGAAGACTCTGATAAAATTATTTTGGCAACTGACCCTGATCGTGAAGGTGAAGCTATTGCATGGCATGTTAAAGAAGTATTAGACAAAAAAAAATTACTTAAAGGCAAACATTTAGAACGTGTTGTCTTTAATGAAATTACAAAAAAAGCTATTCTAGATGCAATAAAAAATCCAAGAGAAATACATTTGCCTTTAGTTGAAGCATATCTTGCAAGAAGAGCTTTGGATTATCTTGTTGGATTTAATATTTCTCCTATACTTTGGACAAAATTACCTGGATCAAAATCAGCTGGAAGAGTGCAATCAGTAGCTTTGAAGCTTATTACTGAGAGAGAGAAAGAAATAGAATTGTTTAATCCAGAGGAATACTGGACTCTTACATCTGATTTTACAAACAAAGATAATAAAAATATTTTATCAAAATTAAGTTTGTTTAATGGAGAAAAGATTGAAAAGTTTTCCTTTAAAAATAAAGAAGAAATTCAAAAAGCTATTGATGTAATAAATAAAACAAAATTTAAAATTGCTGATGTCAATACAAAATTATTTAGAAGAAATCCTTTAGCACCTTTCACTACTTCAACTTTACAACAAACTGCATCTGGTCGATTTGGTTTTGGTGCATCAAGAACAATGCAAATAGCTCAACGACTTTATCAAGGCATAGACATCGAAGGTGAAACTACTGGTTTGATAACTTATATGAGGACTGATGGTACTAATATTTCAAAAGAAGCAATAGATGACTTTAGAAAATTTATTACTAATGATTATGGTGATAAATATTTACCAGAGTCCCCAAATAGTTATGCTGGTAAAAAAGCAAAGAACGCTCAAGAAGCTCATGAAGCTATAAGACCCACCGATGTAAGAAGAAAACCCTCTGACATAAAAAAGTATGTGAATGCAGATCAACTTAAGCTCTATGAATTAATTTGGAGCAGAGCTTTATCTTCTCAAATGACACCAGCTGAGTTTGATAGGAATACAATAATTATTTCATCTAACGATAATAAAATAAATTTTAGAGCCAGTGGATCAGTTGTTAAATTTGATGGATTCCTCAAAATATATCAAGTTCAAGAAACTGATGATGATGCAAAAAATATCTTACCTGATGTGAAAGTAGGAGAAGAAATTAATATATTAAAATTAAATGACGAACAGCATTTTACAGACCCTCCCCCAAGATATTCCGAAGCTAGCCTGGTAAAAAAAATGGAGGAATTAGGTATTGGCAGACCTTCTACTTATGCAAGTATTATCTCAGTTCTATCAACGAGAAACTACGTGGAGTTGATTAACAAAAGGTTTAATCCAACCGATAGAGGTAAGTTAATTTCAGCTTTTTTAGAAAAATTATTCTCAAAATATGTAGATTATAACTTTACAGCAGATTTAGAAAATCAACTTGATGAAATTACAAGTGGTAAAATTGAATGGGTTCAAGTTTTAAATAACTTTTGGAAAGATTTTTATGAAAATGTTGGCAAAGTTAAAGAAAAAAGAACTAGGGAAGTATTAGATTTATTAAATGAAAGTTTGGGAGCATTAATTTTTGAAAGAGATGATAAAGATGCTATTGATCGAAAATGTAAGTTATGTTCAAGCGGAGAGCTAAGTCTTAAAAATAGTTTTAGAGGTGGAGCATTTATAGGGTGCTCAAATTACCCAGAGTGTAAATTTACTAGACCGTTATCTAAGGCTAAAGCAGCAGCACAATATAATTTAGCCGAACCTAAATTACTTGGTCAAAATGAAAATGGAAAAGATATTTATTTAAAAAATGGAAGATTTGGTCCCTACTTACAGTATGAAAAAGAAAAAGAAGAGCTAGAAGTTAAAAAGAAAAGAGGAAGAAAGAAAAAAACTGAAAACGAACATCTGAAAAATGTTTCCATTCCTAAAGGAGTTGATATTGATAGTATAGATTTAAATAAAGCAAAATATCTCTGCTCACTACCTAAAATTTTAGGTCAACATCCTGAAAACAAACAAGACATAACTTTAAATTCAGGTAGATTTGGTCCTTATCTTAAATGTGAAAATAAATCTGCAAGGCTTGAAAATGTGGAAGATCTTTTTTCAATAGGAATAAATAGAGCTATTACACTAATTGCTGATGCAAAGCCTGGTAGAATTTCTTCTTCACTTATAAAAGATTTAGGAGAACACCCTGAAGACAAAAAACCTGTAAGAATAATGAAAGGTCAATATGGCCCTTATATAAAATATAAATCTCTTAATGCAACTATTCCAGAAGAAAAAGATCCAAGCGAACTTACTATGGAAGAAGCACTTATATTAATTGAAAAAAGAAAAGAATACGATAAAACTAAAAAAAAAGGTAAAAGAAAATGAGTAAGATTGAAGAAAAAATAAAGACTCTAAATATTAATTTACCTCAACCAAAAGCACCTGTTGGTGCTTACGTTGCTACCAAGATTGTTGGAAAATTATTATACATATCAGGACAAATTTCTATTGATGAGAACTCAAAACTTATAACTGGTAAAGTTGGCAAAAATTTAAATTTAGAAGAAGGTTATAGAGCTGCTGAAAGATGCGGTTTGAGTATTGTTGCTCACGTCAAAAATGCTTGCGGAGGTGATTTAGATAAAATTAAAACTTGTATTAAATTAACAGGCTATGTTAATTCAACTGACGACTTTAAAGATCAACCTAAGATAATTAACGGCGCATCTGACATTATAGCTAAGATATTTGAAAAAAAAGGCGAACATACACGAGCAGCTGTAAGCGTGAACAGCT
>Ga0209251_1002121_pt1 | contig 14264 bp, 10 predicted proteins | sample SaaInlV_100m_DNA_6_FD_184665 | JGI IMG/M metagenome (GOLD analysis project Ga0209251, IMG submission 184665) | Marine microbial communities from expanding oxygen minimum zones in the Saanich Inlet - Saanich Inlet SI073_LV_10m_DNA (SPAdes) (version 2) | ecosystem: Environmental > Aquatic > Marine... | reverse complement strand
AAAGTTGGCTTTAGATCCTAAAGTATTAATCTCACGACCAATTTCCTGGGCTATAAAACCGAGCTTTTTTCCTTGGCTCTCACTAGAAGACTGTGTCTCGCTAAAGTAATCCAGGTGGCCCGCCAAACGAACCTTCTCTTCCGTAATATCGTATTTTTCTATATAGTAAATGAGCTCTTGTTCCAGTCTATTTTGATCTATAGGCGCCGTAATGTCTGAAAGGGCTTTTTCCAATCGGGGTTTAATGCCCCCCATACGCGCAGCGTCCATGTCTATCACCTGCTGTAACAATTGGTGAATATTGGCAATTCTCAAGGAAAATTCCTCTGAAAGCAGTGCACCTTCATCTATACGGCTTTGGTCCATAGCAGCCAAAGTCTCTTCTAAAAGGGTATTAATAGCGTCCAATTCAGCAGGGTCAATCTCCTCTTTTTGAACCGATAATGTGTCTGGTAATTTTAAAGACAAGGCCAATAATTGGTCTGGTGTAGCCGCTGCAATAGCCTCTAACTGCGCCATATAAGCTTGTACCACTTCTTGGTTAATCACTGCCGCAGCAGCACCGCCTGTCTGTTCTATAAAGAGTCCAAAGTCTATTTTACCTCTTTCTAAAGTAGCAGACACGCGCTTTCTAAAAGAAAGCTCGTGTTCTCTATAACTACTTGGAATTCGTATGTTTAGGTCTAAGCCTTTAGAATTTAAGGACTTGATCTCTAGGCTTATTTTTTTATCAGAAAGAGACAATACACGCTTTCCGTATCCGGTCATGGACTTAATCATAATCTTGAATTAAGCCTCAAAGGTACGGATTCAACCGGAAAACTAATCTAATTTTCTAAGCCAGATGTTTCTAAAGCGCACCCTAGAATTGTCTCCGTGGTCTTGAAGCGCTATAGGCGCATTGCCATGGGCCTCATTGGTAGGCCAGCCAATGTATTGTATAATGCCTTCTATGGTCACATGGTCTTGAATCAATACCCCATTGTGAAAAACTGTTAGGGTACCTGAGGCTGTTTTCTGCCCTTTTTCATTAAACTCAGGTGCATGAAACACTATATCATAGGCATTCCACTCCCCTGTAGGGGCAGAAGCCATAGCCAAAGGTACTTTTTGTTTGTACAAAGCACCTACTTGGCCATTCACATAGGTAGGGTTGTCGTTATTGTCTAAAATTTGCACCTCATAACGCTGTTGAATAAACACCCCAGAATTTGAGCGGCTTTGATTTTCTCCAATAATTTCTTCTGGAGAAGCCCATTCCAAATGAAGCTGAATACTGCCAAAGTTTTCTTTGGTCTGAATATTGCCCGTTCTATTAGCGACGGTCATAGAACCGTCTCCATTAAGGGTCCATTTCGCTGCCGTAGAATCTTGGGCCATATACCAGGCGTCTAAGTTGGTTCCGTCAAACAATACAATTGCATCAGAAGGCGCACTGCTAAAACCTGTGGCTGGAGCTCCTGGGAGTACTTTGGACGGCACGGGTTCATATAGTTCAGTGGCTTCAGGAGTGGTGGGTTCTGGCCCTTCTCTCACTATGTCTGGAACTATACCGCTGTCTTCAGGACAAGGCTGAACTGCAGGCCCACAGGCCGATAAAAAAATTAAAAAACCGAAAGTAAAATAGCTATGTTTCATTGTTGGTGGTCATTAATTTGCGCAAAAAACCAAATAGGTGAATTTTGCCAGATTATTACGAGCTACTGCCTAAAGGGCTCTTAATTTAATATTTCTGTAAGACACCTTATCTCCGTGGTCTTGAACCCCTAATTTTCCGTTCCAGCTGCTTCCAAAAGCTTCCCAGTTGGCAAATTTTGAATTGGCTTTCATAGCGTCCCATTCAGGACCGTGTACAGGAAATCTAGTCACTTCCAGACCGTTCATCATCACATAACCTACATTGGTCTTGTGGTTAATATGGATGAGGTAGTGGTTCCACTCCCCTGCTTTGTTCGCTGCTGCAGAAGGGGCAATCATGTCGTATAAAGCCCCCGCTTTATGGGTGCCTTCACCTACAAAAGAGTCTGGATGACGCTCGTTGTCTAAAACCTGAATTTCAGGACCTGAAAGATAGGGCTCAGACATGGATGGATCTTCTACCACCCCCCAAAAAATTCCTGAATTTCCGCCTTCTGAAATATTCCATTCAATAGACAATTCAAAATTTTCATAAGAGGCATCTGTGACTATATTGAGGTTTTCTCCTTCTTTTTTCTCCCGCGGATAAAACACCATAGCACCGGCTTCTATCTTCCATGCATCTGGCACTTCATTGCCATTATAAGCATGCCAGCCAGAGAAATCTTCTCCATTAAACAAAGTGGTCCATTCTTGCTGTTCTTGCATTTCTGTTCCTAGGGAAACAATTTCTGGCTCCGCCGATGCGGCTTCCTTTGGGGTATTTTTACAAGCCGTTAATCCTATGGCTACGGCCATAATGGTGATTGCTTTTTTCATGATAATACTGTTTTAAATGAATCTGTATGTGTTGGTATATTGGTTGGTTTTGGATTTGCACCCGTAATTAGAGTCCTAAAATTTGTTTCAATTGGGCTGGATCTGTTGCTGCCCCTGCGAAGTCATCAAAAGTTTTTTGGGTGGCCTCAATAATATGGTCTGCAATAAACTTAGCCCCTTCTCTGGCTCCTTGCTCAGGAGATTTAATCACACATTCCCATTCCATCACTGCCCAAACGTCACAACCGTATTGGGTGAGCTTAGAAAAAATGGTCTTAAAGTCTATTTGCCCATCTCCCAGAGAACGGTAGCGACCTGCGCGGTCCTGCCAGTCGTTGTATCCGCCAAAGGCGCCTTTCTTACCGGTAGGGTTAAACTCTGAATCTTTTACATGGAAGGCCTTAATAAATTCGTGGTAGTGGTCTATATAAGTAATATAATCCAATTGCTGTAACACAAAATGGCTTGGGTCATACAAGATATTCACCCTTTTATGGTTTCCTGTAGCCGCTAAAAAGCGCTCGAAGGTGTCACCGTCATGCAGGTCTTCTCCTGGATGAATTTCATAACAAACATCGACCCCTTGGGCGTCAAAATGATTCAAAATAGGCAACCATCTTTTGGCCAATTCTTCAAAGCCCATTTCTACCAGACCCTTTGGACGCTGTGGCCATGGGTGCATGGTGTGCCAAAGCAAGGCGCCTGAAAAGGTAGCGTGGGCGTTTAGGCCCAAATGCTTGGAAGCCGTAGCCGCCTTTTTAACCGTTTCAATAGCCCACTCGGTACGGGCTTTTGGATTGCCGTGAAGGGCCTTAGGAGCAAAGGCGTCAAACATACTGTCATAAGCAGGGTTCACCGCCACAAGCTGTCCTTGTAAGTGGGTGGAGAGTTCGGTAATTTCCAAACCGTAACTATTGATGGTCCCTTTAAGGGTGTCACAGTAATCTTTAGAGTCCGCTGCCAGGTCTAAATCTATGAGAAAAGATTCCCAAGTAGGGATTTGAATGCCTTTATAGCCTAAATCTGCAGCCCATTGACACATACCCTCTAGGGTATTGAATGGGGCTTTGCTGTCTACAAATTGGGCCAAAAATACCGCTGGCCCTTTGATCGTTTTCATATGCTTTTTAACTTTTATGGGCTTTTACGCCCGTATTCTTAGTAATAAAGGTCTGATTAAAAGGCCTTTTTATGCGTCTAAGGAGACCCATACATTGCCTGCTTTATGCGAGGCTACAGCACTTTCTATAAAGTTTAAACCGCGCACTCCGTCTACTACCGTAGGATACTCTCCTGAATTTGGATGTTGGTTTCTGATGGCTCTGGCCACCCCTAAATAAATATTGGCCATTGAATCAAAAATTCCCTCTGGGTGTCCTGGAGGCAATTTGGTCCCTCCTAAAGATAAGGCGCTGTTGTATGCGTGGCCAGGGGTGTATATCTGAAGGGGTTCATTGTCTGACAATACTTTTAATACATTGGGGCTTTCTTGTTCCCAACGCAGTCCTTTTTTGTCTCCATAAATGGCTATGGCCAAACCGTTTTCTTCTCCGGTGGCAATCTGGCTGGCACGCAAAATACCTTTGACCCCATTTTCCATTTTAAGGAAAATATTACCATCTATGTCCATTTGGTTGTCTTCGTATAAATAGTTTAGGTCTGCTAATAAGGAGGCTATTCTGAGTCCTGTGGTATATTCAACCATATTAAATGCATGGGTTCCAATGTCTCCCATACAACAAGAAATTCCCGCTTTACTAGCATCTAGTCTCCATGTGCTGCTGCGTTTTTCCTTGTCGTGAATAATGGGATTGATCCAACCTTGGTAGTAGCGAATATCAATTTTTTGAATTTTTCCCAGCACACCCTCTTTGACCATCTCCCTCATCTGGCGCACCATAGGATAACCTGTATAGGTGTGGGTTAACCCAAAAACCACTCCTTTTTCTGCCTGAAGGGCAGCGAGTATTTTAGCCTCTTCATAGGTGTTGGTCATGGGCTTTTCACAGATCACGTGAAAACCGTTTTCCATGAGCTTTTTGGCCATAGGAAAATGAAGAAAATTAGGCGTTAAAATGGAACACACTTGAATACGCTCTGCCGCTGGAAGCTTTAACTCTTCTGCTATAAGCGTATCAAAATCCTTGTAAATTCTATTGGTAGGCAGTCCTATTTGCTTTGCAAAACCAATGTTCTGCTCCCAGTCTGGGTTAAACACTGCCCCTACTATTTCATAATTGTCGTTGATAAATGAAGCCACCCTGTGAAGTACCCCAATCAGTGAATCTCCGCCACCTCCTAAAATTCCTAATCTAATTTTTTGCATGCTATGGATAATATATTACGATTTGTATGCTATTTTTTCATTTTTAAAGAACAAGGCGAAAAGACCCATCACAACAAGTGCAAAGGCTGCTGGCAACAACCAGATATTGGTCCAATCATGGCTGCCGTCTGACAGTAAATAGGCGTCTGAAATTTGTCCCGCTACCCAGAAACCAATCAGCATTCCCACACCATAAGTGGCTAAGGTAATGAGTCCTTGTGCGGCAGATTTGTATTTCTCTCCTGCTTTGGTGTCTGTGTAAATTTGTCCAGAGACAAAGAAGAAATCATAACAAATTCCATGTAGTGCTATACCAACAATCAGCATAAAAGCCCCTTCCCCTGCGTTTCCGTAGGCGAATAAAATATACCGCAGCGTCCAGGCCAACATTCCAGCCAAGATGGTTTTCTTAAAGCCAAATTTCTTGAAGAACAAAGGCAATAACAACATAAAGAGTACTTCAGAAGCCTGACCAATGGTCATTTTACCAGTAGGATTCGCTACCCCTATTTCTGACAGAAATGGGTTGGCGTTTTGGTAGTAGAAAGCCAATGGAATACAAATAAGGACTGAGGCAATAAAGAACATCAGGAAATTCCTGTCGCCCAATAATTTAAGGGCGTCTAATCCTAAGATAGAGCCTATAGATTGCTTTTCTCCGTCTTGGGCCTGCGGCGGTGTAGCAGGAAGGGTGAAACTAAATAATCCCAATACTGCAGAGGCAATAGCCACCATTAGAAAGGTGTTTTTAAGCATTCCGTCATTGGCATTTGCCTGAGCATCCCATGCCAACCAGCTAATCAATAGTCCTGCAACAATCCATCCGATCGTTCCAAAAACCCGCACCAATGAAAATTCTTTTGCGGGATCTTTCATCTGTCTAAAGGAAATAGAATTTACCAATGCCAAAGTAGGCATATAAGCAATCATATAACCCAATACATAAGGATAGAAAGTGGCAAAATCCGTTGCGCCATACATTTGGTACATTAAAACTGCGCCTATTAAATGTAAGACCCCTAAGATACGCTCGGCGTTAAAATACCTATCTGCTATAAGCCCAATAATAAAAGGGGCAATAATAGCCCCCCAAGACTGGGTAGAGAAAGCCATTGCAGACTCTGCTCCTGTTGCGTTCAAGTTCTTGGCCAAAAAAGTCCCAAGGGTTACAAACCACCCGCCCCAGATAAAAAATTCTAGGAACATCATGGTGGAAAGCTGTAATTTAATAGTCGTCTTCATTTGTGTTTATTTAGTGGCTATTTATGCTAAATGAGGCTTGACCACTTTGGTCATCCCTTTGTATTAAAATTGAGTTCTTGAATTATTGCAATGAGATCAGCAAATCTCTGGTCGCAATAATTCCTGCTTCTTCTGAAAGGATGGACCCTTCGTACTCTACCCCCACAAAACCGTTGTAACCAGCGTCTTTCACTAGCTTCATTATTCTGGGGTAATCTGAATGAATTTCTTGACCCTCTGGGCCAAAGTCGTGCGACTTGGCGCTTACGGCTTTGGCATAAGGCATCATTTCTTCTATCCCTTTATAACGGTCGTATTCCTCTGAGCAAGTGCGCCCGCTTGCACCCCACTCTGCAGCAATACAAAAGTTGCCAAAGTCTGGTAAAGTACCCGCGTTATCCATATTAACTGCTTCCATAACCTGAACCAATAGTCCAGCGTTAGAAGAAAGTCCCCCGTGGTTTTCCACAATCACATTGATGTTTTTAGTAGCTGCATAAGTAGCTAATTTGCTCAATCCATCTGTAGCGGCTGGTATCCATACTTCAGGGTCATTAGAGCCTGCCAGGTTTACCCTAACAGAATGACAACCTAAGGCTGCAGCAGCGTCTACCCATTTGTAGTGGTTTTCTACAGCCGCCTGTCTTTCTGCGGCGTCTGTAGTGGCTAAATTTCCTTGACCATCTATCATGATCAGTAAATTTTGCATGCCGTATTTTTCACTTTCTGCCAAAGACTTGGCTACAAAATTGGCCATGGCCTCTGGACCGTAATTAGTGGGTTGTAATTCTTTGTTGTACAATTGACTCACATACTCCAAGCCTTCAAAGCCCCAGTCATGGGCTTTTTCTGCAAAAGCATAAGGGTCTAAACCGCCTTCATTGATCATTTTATGGATGGACCATTGGGCCAAAGAAAGTTTAAAATTAGGCGCTGTTAAAACAGCTGTTTCTTGAGAAGGGGCTTCTTTGGTGGTTTTTTCTTTACACGAGAGGCTGCTCAATGCAAAAACAAAGGCCAAGGACAATGAAAAAGCAGAACGGATAGATAAGTTTTTAAGTATCATATAGTTGGATTTAATAATGAAGCGGTATTTTTATGTAAATACCTGAAAACTACAACGTTTTCGTTTGTAATTATCTTAAATTAATGCGAATAAATGTAAAAAATTAATTCTATATTTAGTCATATTTTTAACAAACAATCACCAATCATGAGCACCTTATCTAATAATGATTCCAATGAAGTGTTCGACGCAATTGTCGTAGGAACTGGAATAAGCGGTGGCTGGGCAGCCAAAGAATTGTGTGAAAACGGCCTTAAAACCCTCGTGTTAGAGCGCGGACGTATGGTGACACACATCCAGGATTATCCAACGGCTAATTTAGACCCTTGGGATATGCCAAATAATGGAGACTTAACTCCTGAACAAAAATCAAGACAAGAAAAACAAGCCAGAACCGGATATACGGTGCGTGCAGAAAGCAGTCATTGGTTTGTAGACGACGTGACCCATCCATATAACGAAACCAAGCGTTTTGACTGGATGCGTGGGTACCACGTTGGAGGCCGTTCTATTATGTGGGGGCGTCACTCCTACAGATGGAGTGACCTGGACTTTGAAGCCAATGCCAAAGATGGCATAGCGGTAGATTGGCCAGTGAGATATAAAGATATTGCCCCATGGTATGACCGTGTAGAGGAATATATTGGAGTAAGTGGAGAAAACCTAGGTCTCTCCCAACTGCCAGACGGAAAATTTGAACCTATGATGCAACTCAACTGTGTGGAACAGCACTTTAGAGAGCAGGTAGCGGAACAATTTGAAGGTAGGGTAGTGACCGCAGGTCGTGTGGCCCACATTACTTCTGACAAGAAATACGATGGACGTAGCAAGTGTCAATTTAGAAACCGCTGTATTAGAGGCTGTCCTTTTGGGGGTTACTTCTCTTCTGTGTCTTCTACTTTGCCAGCAGCAGAGCGTACGGGAAATATGACCTTAAGGGCCAATTCAATTGTACACGAAGTCATTTATGACGCAGCGACAGGAAAAGCTTCTGGAGTTAAAGTGATCGATAGAGAAACCAAAGAAAGTATGGTATTTAATGCCAAAATCGTATTCCTTTGTGCTTCTTCCATGGCTTCTTCTGCTATTTTAATGCAATCTAAGTCTGAACGTTTCCCCAACGGATTAGGAAACGACTCTGATCAATTGGGCAGAAACATCATGGACCACCAATTGGGGGTAGGTGCCAATGGTACTTTTGACGGTTTTGAAGACAAATACTACAAAGGCAGAAAACCAAACGGGGTGTATATCCCAAGGTTTAGAAACTTAGACACCGATACTAAAAAAGACTATCTAAGAGGTTTCGGATACCAAGGAGGTGCTTCTAGAGGAAACTGGGAAGAAGCCATTGCAGAGCACGCTTTTGGAAAAGACCTCAAAGAAGCGGTCTTAAAACCAGGCGGTTGGAGCATGGGAATCATGGGCTTTGGAGAGGTATTGCCTTACGAAGAAAACCGATTTACCTTAGACTATGACAACTTGGATGAGTGGGGTTTACCTACCCTGACTTTTGACGCTGAGTTTAAAGACAACGAATGGAAAATGCGGGAAGACATGAAAGCCCAAGCGGTGGCCATGTTAGAGCAAGCAGGATTCAAAAATGTCAATGCTTATGACAACCCAGGTGCCTTAGGTCTTGGTATTCACGAGATGGGCACTGCGCGTATGGGAAGAGATCCTAAAACATCTGTATTAAACGGATACAACCAGGTGCATACTTGCCCTAACGTATTTGTAACAGATGGTTCTTTTATGACCTCTGCTTCTTGCGTTAACCCTTCACTGACTTATATGGCTTTTACAGCCAGAGCAGCCAATTATGCTGCAGAACAACTTAAAAAAGGACTTTTATAATGGAAAGAAGAAACGCCCTTAGAAATATTGGACTTGGACTGGGTTATATGGCGGCAACGCCAACTATTCTCAGCATGCTACAAAGCTGTAACGCTACAGCTGATGCAGGATGGGCCCCTCAGTTTTTTACCGCAGAACAGGCGGCATTTTTGACGACTGCTGTAGACGTAATACTGCCTAAAACAGATACGCCTGGCGCTTCTGAAGTAAATGTACCACAGTTTATAGACCGTTTTTATGCTGAAATTCTAAAGCCAGAAGACCAGGCGAGAATTAAGGAAGGTATGGAAGCTTTTGTTGCTTTGGCAGCAGAGAACGGAGGATCAGATGCTTTGGCCATTACCACAGCCTTAGAAAAAACACTCAAGACAGCCCCTTCTATGGGTCAGGCTCCAGGACCAGCCACTGAATTTGCCTATGAATTAAGAGGCAAAACCATTTGGTCGTATAAGAGCTCTGAGTACGTAGGAGAAGAGGTCTTGGCCTACCTTCCAGTGCCTGGAGAATATCTACCATGTGAGGATTTACAAGCGTTAACGGGAGGGAAAGCATACACCTTTTAAAGTTGCAATAAGTAATTTAATCTATAGATTATAACCGTTCGTCTATAATAATGTTCTGGTTGTCTTTTTAGCCTGAAAGGACTGCTTAAAAATATTATTTTTATAGGGTAAGTAGAATTATTTTAAATTCATTTAAGAACGTTGAATATAGGGAGTTGCGAACTCATTAGCGAAGACATATGTCTGGTCTTTTGAGTTCGCTTCATTTTTAGGCCATTATGAATCCTAAGACCCTAAATAAAAAGCCCTCCTAGTAGTCACTAGGAGGGCTTTTTTATTGGGGGTAAAACCCTGTTTAAGAACCACACATCAGACAATCGTCGTCTGCTTGCCCTTCTTTTGCTTTCGCAATTAAGGCGCGCATTTCATCTGGTGTTAGGGGCTTTACTTCCTCTTCTAATTGCACGTTTTGCTCTTTAGCAGGAACCTTTTCAGGCTGTACTGCTTTCACTGGTGTTGCTGCAGCTACTTCTGCCTCTGCTGCTACGCTTACGGGCACATCTTTTTTGGCTGTATTGTCTAGGGTAAACTTAATGGCGTCTACTGCTGCCTTAGTCCTTAAATAATACATCCCTGTTTTTAAACCACTCTTCCAAGCATAGAAGTGCATAGAAGTCAATTTAGAATAATTGGCGTTCTCCATAAACAGGTTCAATGACTGAGACTGGTCTATAAAATAGCCACGTTGTCTAGACATGTCTATAATATCTTTCATAGAAAGCTCCCAAACGGTTTTGTAGAGCTCTTTAATGTCCTGAGGAATAATATCGATGTGCTGAACAGAACCGTTGGCACGCATCAGCTCTTGCTTAAGACCTTCGTCCCAAAGTCCTAGAGCCACTAAATCTTCTAAAAGGTGCTTGTTTACCACAATAAACTCTCCAGACAATACCCTTCTGGTATAAATATTAGAGGTATATGGCTCAAAGCACTCGTTGTTTCCTAGAATTTGAGAGGTAGAAGCTGTGGGCATTGGTGCTACCAATAATGAGTTTCGTACCCCATTTTTCTTGACATCTTTTCTCAGTTTAGCCCAATCCCATCTGCCTGAGAGTTCCTCATCTTTAATGCCCCATAAATTGTGTTGAAATTCTCCTTGAGAAATAGGAGATCCTTTATAAGATTGGTAAGGACCGTCTGCCTTAGCCTCTTCCATAGAAGCGGTCAATGCGGCAAAGTAAAGGGTTTCAAAAATCTCTTCATTGAGTTTCTTGGCTTCGTCAGAAGTAAAAGGCAATCTCAGCATAATAAAAGCGTCTGCCAATCCTTGCACCCCAAGACCAATAGGCCTGTGACGCATATTGGAATTCTCTGCCTCTTTTACTGGATAGTAGTTTCTGTCTATGACCTTGTTCAGGTTCTTGGTCACCCTTTTGGTCACCTTGAACAATTCTTTGTGGTCAAAGGCACCGTCTTTTACAAACATTGGAAGGGCAATAGAAGCTAAATTACAGACCGCTACCTCATCTGGAGAGGTGTATTCCATAATCTCTGTACAGAGGTTGGAAGAACGTATGGTGCCTAAATTCTTCTGGTTGCTCTTTCTGTTGGCTGCATCTTTGTACAGCATATAAGGGGTCCCTGTCTCTATTTGAGACTCTAATATTTTTTCCCAAAGCTCTCTGGCTTTGATGGTCTTTCTACCTTTACCTTCTGACTCGTATTTTAAATACAATTCGTCAAAGGCTTCGGAGTGGTTGTTGAACAAGTTTGGACATTCGTTTGGACACATTAGGGTCCATTCTGCGTTGGCCTCTACACGTTTCATAAACAAATCTGGAATCCACATGGCATAGAATAAATCTCTGGCACGCATTTCTTCTTTTCCGTGGTTCTTTTTAAGGTCTAAGAATTCAAAGATGTCTGCATGCCATGGCTCTACATACATGGCAAAACTTCCCTTTCTCTTTCCGCCTCCTTGATCCACATAGCGCGCAGTGTCATTAAAGACCTTTAACATGGGCACTACACCGTTAGAAGTTCCGTTCGTTCCTGAGATATAAGAGCCTGTAGCCCTTACATTATGAATAGACAGCCCTATACCTCCCGCAGACTGAGAAATCTTGGCAGTTTGCTTTAGGGTGTCGTAAATACCGTCTATGGAGTCGTCTTTCATGGCCAATAAAAAGCAAGAAGACATTTGTGGTTTTGGGGTCCCAGAGTTGAAGAGTGTGGGGGTAGCATGGGTAAAATATTTTTTACTCATGAGCTCATAAGTCTCTATTGCGGACGCCATATCTGTGAGGTGAATTCCCACGGATACCCTCATGAGCATATGCTGTGGACGTTCCACAATTTTACCGTTGAGCTTAAGCAAGTAAGAACGCTCTAGGGTTTTAAAACCAAAATAATCATAGCCAAAGTCCCTGTTGTAGATAATGGTAGAATCCAATAATTCTGCATTGTCCATAATAGCTTGGTACACCTCATCTGACAACAATGGAGAAGACTTGCCATTTCTTGGGTTCACATATTTATATAAGTCTTCCATGGTTTCAGAGAAAGACTTCTTGGTGTTTTTGTGCAAGTTAGACACCGAAATTCTCGCCGCAAGTTTGGCGAAATCTGGGTGTGTTGTAGTCATTGTAGCAGCAATTTCCGCAGCGAGATTGTCTAACTCAGAGGTGGTTACCCCGTCGTATAGTCCCTCAATTACGCGAAGAGAAACCTTCACCGGGTCTACCCTTTCGTTGAGGCCATAACACAATTTTCTTACGCGGGCCGTGATCTTGTCAAACATCATGGGCTCTTTCTTGCCATCTCTTTTTAATACGTACATTTTACTTGCTTTGTTTTTGGTTTAGTTGTTCGATTTAGGGGCTAAAACACTGACCCAAGATGGTTTGGCATTAGGTATTCCAAACCAAGCTTGAGTAGATTTGACTATGAATCTAACAGTATTTTAAGAACCAGCAGGCTGGTTCCGGTAGGCTTTAAGAGTTGTATTGCTTAGAAATCTGCGTCAAAGCTAATATTCTGGGCATTCACATCTTGGTCTTTGTTTAAAACGCCAGCTTTCTGATATTCTGAAACGCGTTTTTCAAAGAAGTTTGTCTTACCCTGCAATGAAATCATGTCCATAAAATCGAATGGATTACTCACATTGTATTCTTTCTCACATTGTAATTCAACCAAAAGGCGGTCGGTAACAAACTCTAAATATTGTGTCATGAGTTTCGCATTCATACCAATGAGACTGGCAGGAAGGGACTCTGTAATAAATGTTCTTTCTATGTTTAAAGCGTCTACTAAAATCTCGCGAATACGCGCTTTAGGCACTTTATTAATCAGGTGGTTGTTGTGTAAGTGAACGGCGTAGTCACAGTGCATGCCCTCATCCCTTGAAATAAGCTCATTGGAGAAGGTCAATCCTGGCATTAGACCGCGTTTTTTAAGCCAGAAAATTGAACAGAAAGCACCAGAAAAGAAAATACCTTCTACGGCTGCAAAGGCAATTAAACGCTCTGCAAAACTTGGAGATTCAATCCATTTAAGGGCCCAATCTGCTTTTTCTTTAATCGCTGGAAAATTTTCTAAAGCTTTAAAAAGTTTGTTTTTTTCCTTCTCATCTTTCACATAAGTGTCTATGAGTAAAGAATATGTTTCCGAGTGAATGTTTTCCATCATAATCTGGAAACCGTAGAAAAACTTTGCCTCCGCATACTGCACCTCACTCACAAAGTTCTCTGCGAGATTTTCGTTGACAATACCATCAGAAGCAGCAAAAAAGGCCAAGATGTGCTTTACAAAATAACGCTCGTCTTCATTGAGCTTATTGTTCCAATCGTTGAGGTCTTCTGACAAGTCTATTTCTTCTGCCGTCCAGAAACAAGCTTCACATTTTTTGTACCACTCCCACAAATCATCGTGTTTGATTGGAAAAATTACAAAGCGGTCTGGATTCTCAGTTAAAATAGGCTCTACATTGTTGCTCATTGGGTCTTTTTTTTGGTTTTTCACAGCGCACTCAGAAGTGCTTTACTCGGTTAACAAAGATGGTTAAAAATGTTTGAGTTCTGACCGCAAAAGCAGAGACTTAACAGTAAAGTTTTTAACACTTAATGTTGAAATGTAGGTTTAAGCCCCGCCCTGACTAGGCTGGGAAGTGGCAATAAAAAAAATGAAAAAAAGTGGCCTATTTTTTGTTGCTTTCAGATCCTTTTTCAGCTGCTTTTAAAGTTGCGGCAACAAGGGCCAGTTCTTCATACCAAGCAGCACCAAATTTCCTGATCAGCGCTTCTTTCACAAAAACATACACAGGCACGGAAAGTTCTGCTCCTAAAGAACAAGCATCCGAACAAATACTCCATTGATGGTAATTCACGGCTGTAAATTCGCTGTATTCTCGGGTGCGAACAGGGTACAAATGGCAAGAAACCGGTTTCCTCCATTTGGTGGCTCCATCGTTATAAGCCGCCTCTAAACCACACTTGGTAATACCCTTCTCGTCAAAGATTACATAAGCGCATTCTGAACCGTTTACCAAAGGGGTTTCCCACTCGCCGTCGTCTCCTTTTACAAAGGCACCCTGGTCTTCAATTGCCGCTATTCCCGCTGCCCTTAAATAAGGCTTTACACGGCTGTATATGTCTACCAAAATCTCTGTTTCTTTCTCCTCTAAAGGCGCTCCTGCGTCTCCGTCTACACAACAAGCTCCTTTGCAGGCACTGAGGTTGCACACAAAATCATTTTCTAAAAGATCTTCTGAAACGAGGGTTTTTTGGATTTGAAACATCTGATTGGTTTTAAGGGG
>Ga0209251_1002115_pt1 | contig 14277 bp, 9 predicted proteins | sample SaaInlV_100m_DNA_6_FD_184665 | JGI IMG/M metagenome (GOLD analysis project Ga0209251, IMG submission 184665) | Marine microbial communities from expanding oxygen minimum zones in the Saanich Inlet - Saanich Inlet SI073_LV_10m_DNA (SPAdes) (version 2) | ecosystem: Environmental > Aquatic > Marine... | reverse complement strand
CCAAAGAAAGATCAACAGAAGGGCCAAGGGTGAAATTTCCGGATGCCTGTTCATAAGCAGAAGCGCAATCCAGGCCAAAACATGCGGCATATGTTTAGGGTGGGGTCTGGCACAGGGTTATCGGCGCTTAAGTTTTGGCGCGCGCAAATAAACCAAATCACTTATTGCGTTCATACCCCATACCGTCGCGCCAAGCCTGTGCCATCTCGACCCGCCTTAAGGATTTCAAACTCTGTCGTCTGAAGCCGAGCCAAGGCTCCTTAATGCGAGAATTTCGGATCACAATTTCCGAGTTCACACCGCCATGCGGTTTGGGATGAACCGCCAATTCTAACACCAGGCTCGGAGCGCTGGAGAACAGATCTTGCACGCCCCATTTGATTTGATAATTCGATTGGCCATAGTGCAACAGGACCTGTGCCTGAGTGTGCCCGGCCCGCGAATAGGCAGATGCGTAGAGATCTAGATTGGCCCCCACCTCAAACCAGGTTTTACCGACCTCACCCCAAAGCAGACCGCCGCCAGCCTCCACCGCGATATTGGCAAAAAGTTCGGAATGTTCATGCGCGGCCAGCGACACAGCCTCCCCCACCAATCGAAGGGCAGTAGAGGAGCCAATCTCGGCTGACAGCCCAACAACGGTCTGCTCTGAAACAACCACTTGACGACGAAGCACCCCCTGAATTTTTGAGCCCCCGCCTGATTGCACACGCAGTCCGGCCCGATAGCTCGGTGCCCAACTGCCCTCCACACCCAGCGCCATGCTGTCCTTTGCCCAGACAGCCGTCCACGAGGGTGCTGGCGCATCCCCCGTGGCCAGGCCCAAATCGCCTAGGCCGCTGAGGTAATACAGATCAGAACTGTCCTGATAAATCTCCGCCCGCCGAAACCCCTCGCGGGGAATTGTAAAGCCATAACGTGACAAGCCTTGTATCTGAGGCACCCAGACAAAGCGGTCCGCGTCCGGGGTGGCATCAAAAAAATCCGAAACAACGGCAGGGCTCATACCAGAGCGTTTACCGTCAACTGCACCGGGCCCGTCGGCGGCATGAAGCACATTGGGTTGGACACCCGCGCAGATCAGCGCGAGCGCCACGCATATTGCCCTAATTAACATTGTTAATGGCAAGGACCGATGTCGCGATATTGCCCAGAACACGCGCGATCACATCCGTCAGTCCTAAAATAGACAACTTATCCACTTTCGGGGGGATCACCAGAACCGCGCCAGGTGGAATAATCAACCCCCTGCCGAGCGGCATGCTTTCCCCGTTGGGCAGCAAAATATACGCGCGTTTTTGATCCGCCACCCGCGTGACACCGCCGGCCGCTGCCACATAATCTGCCGCCCGTTTTTCCGGCGCATAGGACGCCATCGTATTGCGACTAACCGATCCGATGACCGAAACATGCGAAGGCCGTTTCGGAATGGTTAACACATCTTTATCTTCCAGATAGACCGGCACCGAGTGATCCGCCTGTAACACATTCACCGAGAGCCGCCCCACGACCTCTTGCTCACGCAACAACTTGGAAAAACCAAGCACAGCCTTAATCTGCTCACCCGCAGAGCCAGAATTCGAACTGGCTAAGCCGAGGACCGCTGCCTCCACTTGACCGGCTAAAATATCATTGGCTTCGGCTTCGCTCTTTTTCGCAGACTCGCGAGAAAACACAGCGCCCAAAGGATAGGCCGTTTTTGTAAGGCCTCCGGCCCGTTTCAAGACATCATGCAATGTCTCGGAACGCCCAAACACATAGGTGCCCGGCCGCTCCACCTCGCCCTTTAAGGTCACAGTTCCGCTGACCGCATCATTGATGATATAGGGCACGTTAACAAAATATTGCCCCTTGAGCTGTACGGATGCAGGATCGCGTTGCGTTAGATCTACGCGAGTTGATCCGCTCCTGACCAAGCGACCGTTTTGATTGGCCAATCTTGTAATCAAAACCTGCGTTTCATCCACGCCTTCAAGGACACCGCCAGCCGCATCAATCAAGTCTGACAATGAGACCTCGCCCGCAATCGGATAGAGCCCCGGATATTGCACTGCGCCCGTGACCGAGCGCGTGGCCTGACGCATACTCAAGATGCCACGCGATACAATTTCACTGTCGAAAGAAATTGCCCTTGCGGCCGCTGCATTATTGGCCTCGCGGGCCAATTTCACTTGCGCATCGACACTTTCCACAAGGTTTTCGACCGCTTCATCCTCCGCCAGATCAGACGTCGAGACGTTGCGAACCTGTGCCTGTTCAATATCGGCGCCCTCATTTGAGTCGGTCATATTCGAGCGCACAAATTTGGTGGTATATATATCCACACGGTCTGACTGTTTAAGTTTAAATTGCCCCTTTTGATCAAGAAATTGACTCGGAACAACCGCTCCAAAACGCCAGCCGTCGCCACCCTCTCGCTTGCGCAATAGGTTTGCATAGAGCGGATAAATTGACGAATCAGCAATGGCGCGGGAAAAATAGTCTGATGTATCGAGGAATTTATGCGGCGCGATGAGCGAGACCAGCCTACCGTCCACATAAATCGACGCCAGCTCCGTTTGCCGTGCCATGTCCAGCAATGGGCTCGATCGGGGGCTGTTATAACTGCCAAGAATATCTCTATATGTGGACCCGGTCATAAAGTGTATTGTTTGCTTTGGCCTAAGGCGGATGTAATCGGCGGCGCTCAGATTAACGGCCATGGGCGGCTGGGAGGAGCGATATTCGCTCACAAATGCCAATTCTGTGGATAGGTCGGCTGGCAATCCACCCAATATATCGACGACATCCCCAAGGGTCATCACGTCGTGAAATGGCAAAAACGCAATGATTTCACCATCCAATTCGATGCGCGTGACCTCGGCAAAATTGAGCACTTCAACAACCAAGGCCAGCTTCTCTTTCTCGCGGGCAACCCGGTGGCTCTGCTCCAACTCTGCCAGAGAAGAGTCGGATCCTCCGGTATTGTGCGTCACGCCTGCAGTCGAAATTTGGCCACCTAATTTCATCGCCGTGTCCGCGTAAAGCCCATCGAGGTCGCTGTCCCCCCGAACCGTTTTGATCAAATTTTGGTAAAATGTCTTCTCAAATACAAACAATCGATCGCCCGCGCGCATTTTAACGTCTGAGGCTTTTGACAGCACGTCGCGCAGAGATATCGCATCCACCTTTTGGCTTTCCACACCAACCCTCTGAATCAAAGCAAAATCCAAGACGGTTTGTGGTGTCGGCGAATAAAATGGGCGAATGGAATCGGTCAAGCTGCGCGTGTCCGATGGCGGCACATAGGCGAGCCTCTCCCCATTAAGATAGATTTCCGCAACCGCCGCCTGGGTGATTGCTGCGGCCATCGGATCCACCGTGTCATTCGGGTTGGCCGACACAAGCTCACGATATTCACTTTGCTCAAAAACATAAAGCGTCGCGCCGGCTGGAATTGTGATGGCAGGATCCATTAGCGCATGCTCCAGATCAATCGCCCGATTCACCACATTGCGTCCGACGATGAGCGCAAAATTCAGCAAGGCTTCCGGCTTAAGAACCGAAGCATTTTTCAACACATCTTTAACGGGCAAAGCCTTATTCGTGGCCAGAGAATATTCCCCAATCACGGCACCGCGCACCTGAATGGTTGAAACATCCCGCGTCTCCACGAACCGCACCGTAAGCGCCTCCCCCGCCGATAGCACATCCGTCAAGGCGACGGGCCGAGAATTCGCCGTGCCATCTTCATCAAAATAAAGTGCTTCCACCACCGCGCCGGGTGGCACAAATGTGGTGCCCGAGAGCTTCAACAGATCGCTCACTGTGATCTGCGTCTCCCCTTCGGGCAATTCGTAAATCCCAGGCCGCGCCACGAATCCCGTTGTCGCCACGGTCGCGCCCTTATCGCCGACGAAAACCCGCGCGCTATCTGCAACCAACGGATCATGCGCGCCGAGAGGGTTTTGCAAAAACTCATAAAAATCAACCTGAGACATCTCGCCATTTCGGTCGCGCAACGTCACATTGCGCAGGGATCCATTGTCGGAAATCCCGCCTGCATAGGCGAAAATCCGGCTCAAAGGCGTATAGGCCGGCACGGCCAGCGTCCGCGGAGCGTTCACATTTCCAGAGACTTGAACCGTGATCAAACGTGCGGTGTCGAGGGTCAAATAGGCAGAGGCTGAGGCATCATCAAGCCGCAAGATATCGAGCAGCTGTTCCTGAATCTCGCCAATGGTGTGGCCGCTGACTTGGATTGGCGGCAGGGTGTTGAGCACCAAATAACCATCACGCCCAATCGCGACCGTCTGATCTACCTCCTGGAACCCCCTCAGGGTGACACGTAAAACATCGCCAGCGGCAAGTCGGTAATCCCGGCCTGTGGTGTTGAAAAATAGGAGAGTTTCGTCCTGCATTTGACGAAACTCATCAGCGCCATAAACCGGCAACTGCTGCCCTGTCAGAATTGAAAAATACTGCGATAATACGGATGGTTCTTGGGGTGGCTGCCCTTCGCTTTGCAAAATCAAGGCCGGATTGCCCCGTAAATCGTTTGCATTTAACACTTGCGGGGCGCGCGATGTCGGAACGCCAAACCCATTATTGCGCTCAGAATTTCCCGAATTCAAAGCATCAAATTGCTTTTTTAGAGAGGGATCATTTTGCAACAAACGCTGCAAGTCCACACCCTGAGCCGCGAGACCTGTTCCAAGACCCAATAAAACAATGACAAAAAAACGTAAAAAATTCAACATAGTCATGTAACTTTCGTATTACTCAGGGCAGAGCGGATGACAACCAAAGCCGCACCGGAAAACAGGCCCAATACCAAGGCCAAAGCCAAGACCAAGACCGATTTTGGCGAGGTTGGATCCATGCTTGTGGTCGCTCGGGTCAGCGGTTCGGCCACGAAATGCCGCCCCTCCGAGGTCAACATCAATTTTTGATCCTCTGCGGAGATCAACTTCGCCAAAGCTTCGCGATGTTCACGCGAACGGGATGTTAATATTTTCGATTGATAAAACTGCAAGGTTTGCTCCGCATTGACGATGTAGCGCTCTTTCATCAGTTGGTCTGTTGCTTCAGTGGCCGCAACAATCAGCGCTACAAGCGTTTCAGGATCTTCGGATTCGGCTGAGACGGTTAAAAAACCCGTCTCATTGTTCACGGAAAGCCCAAGCGTCCGATCCATAAAAATCGACAATCTCTGCGGATTCGGTGCGATATAATCGCGTTTTTCATCGCCCGTTAATATAGATTTTAAACCGCTGAGACTGCGCCCCAATAGCCCGCGCGGCGGTTTGCGAAACTGCGCTTGCTGCGCGTCCCATTCATTTTTGAAAATTGCTGGCAAAAGCTCCGTTGCGGCGATCACACGTTCCGCCACCTCTTCGGACCGCAACAAGGTGCGAAAGGTGGCAAAGTCACCACTGCCGCTCTGCGGCAGAGATACACCGGCCAAAGAGGCCAAGCCGCCAAGGCCGGCTAAATTTGGACCCGCGCCCTCTTCAATCACCGGCTTAAATGTCATTGAAACGGTGTATTTGCGCGCCGCTACATGCAGATAGAAAGACGCCAGTACCAGCGCCACACTGCACAGCGAAGCAATGACCCATCTCCCACGCCAAAGCTTGGTGAATAATTCGCGAAGGTCAATTTCATCATCGGCTAAGTCGGGTCTAAAATCGGTCATAAGATCATGCACACAAGTTAAATAAATTTTCTACGTAAATATACCCGTTCAGCCCAAGCCGCCCTGAAGAAATCCAACGCGTCTAAGCTGAGCGGTGATCACTCAAATTGAGTCCCTATGCGATGCGAAGCGCCACACCGAATCGACGACTAATTTTATGGTAAATAATTTTTCAAAGAATTACCACGCTACAGCGCCCTGCAACCTGTCCATTTGGGCCGGTCCCAGCGGCCCGCACGGCCGGTGCCGGTGCAAAATCCAATCGCGGCATGGCGCGTCGCAAGCGACCTTTACAGCTTATTCACACTTCACTCTGCGAAAGGTAATTTTCTGGTTGACGCGCGATTTTCTAAGTCGTACTCGTGCGCGCACCGAGGCCTCGCCTCAGGTCAAAGTGGGCGACAGGCCGCAAGGTGTGGCAGGGGACTGTAACTCCCTCGCGGAGACGCACGCCTGGTTCGATTCCAGGGTCGCCCACCACTTTCACGGAAAACGCCCTAACATCACTGGCGCCGCGCCCCGCGGCTCTGCAAATTCACTCAAAACATATCAATAGGTTAGCTTGGGGGCGTGCCGAAATTTAGCGAGACCCAGCTGGCCCCTATGACTTGAGCGCAAGAATTTTGAAATGCTGAGCAAAAACAGGGACGCGCCAAAAGAGCAGGCAAGAATTTCACCAAAGAACAGGTGTCTATGCCCGCGGGTCAACGCTGTGCGTTTTTGTGATTTGGGCTCTTCCAAACCGGCAAATCCATCGGTGGAAGCGGGGCAAGCCCGAGGATGGCGTCACTGAGTTTTTCGGCCAGCATTATCGTGGGCGCATTGGTGTTGCCATTGGTCACAAAGGGCATAATCGAGGCATCGACCACCCGCAGCCCGGACACTCCATACACCTTGGCGTCTGAATCCACCACAGCCAGCCGGTCCGTCGCCGGCCCCATGCGGGCCGTACAGGACAAATGCCATTGTGAGCTGGTATGGCTGTTGAGCTTGGCATCAAGCTCTGCCTCCGATTGACAGTGAGCCCCCGGGAAAATTTCAACACCTTTCAGAGCAGAAAACGCAGGTTGCTCCACCAATTCACGCACAAAGCGAATGCCCTTTCGCATCAACGCGCGATCCCTTGGATCTTGCAGATAATTTGCCAAAATACGCGGCGCATCGGCCGGGTCATCCGACCTCAATTCAATCGAGCCACGGCTGTGCGCACGCATCAAGCCCACATGAATTTGAAAGGCATGTTCTGGTAAAGGCGACCAATTTTCATCCACTGCAATTGGAGAAATGGTAAGCTGGAGATCGGGATATTCGACACCGGCCTCCGACCGAATGCAGGCCACAGCGTCAAAGTGATTGGTCGCACACAGCCCGTCACCCGCGACCAGCCAACGAAGTCCCGCCGCGACCATGGCCCAGGGCCTTGTCTTTGGCCAAAGTGAGACAGGCTGCAAGCATTTAAATTGCAACACAAAATCTGGATGGTCATGCAGATTTTGACCCACCCCCGGCAAATCCGCCTTCACGGCAATGCCCATCGCCTGCAAATGGGATTTGGGCCCAATGCCAGACAGCAACAAAAGATGCGGCGAGCCAACGGCACCGGCAGAAAGAATAACCTCTTGCCGCGCCATCACGGTCACAAGCCCGCCGTGCCGATCCCGATACAAAACACCCGTCACCCGATCACCCGACAGGATCACGCGATGCACCAAGGCCCGCGTGACAATTGTCAGGTTCTCACGCCCGCGCGCAGGGTCCAAGTACGCGCGCGACGCGCTCCAGCGTTGGCCTTTGAAAACCGTTCGGTCAAAACCACCAAAACCTTCTTGGCAATAACCGCTGATATCGTCGGTGGTTTGATATCCCGCCTGAGCGCCGGCTTCCAAGAAGGCACGCGCCAGCGGTTCCGTTGGTTCAGCCCTCTGAACATGCAGCGGGCCCTCGGTGCCACGAAACGCATCAGCTCCACCGCTATAGCACTCCATACGTTTGAAATAGGGCAGCACGTCGGCGTAGCTCCAACCCTCGCAACCGGCTTGACGCCAGCCTTCATAATCCAGCGCATGGCCGCGGATAAAACACATGCCATTGATCGACGACGAGCCCCCAAGAGTTTTGCCGCGATCATGCTGAAGCTGGCGACCCTCCAATTGCGGCTCCGCTTCGCCTTGAAACGCCCAATTATGTTTTGTGCTCTTAAGATTGGACAAACAGGCCGCTGGCATTCTGATAGAGAGAGCCTTATCCTCCGGCCCAGCCTCCAGCAGAAGCACCCGGGTGCCGGGGTCACGGCTCAAGCGGTTCGCCAACACACAGCCTGCCGACCCGGCCCCGATGATAATATAATCAAATTCCATAACACGCGCCCCGAATGCTCCGCCAAAACGGCCCATAGCCTATGCTGGCGCAGTCAGGCACATTCAGCAATTAAAAAACACTGGCATCCTTGAAAACCCGGTTTTATCGCCGCCCGCGCTGGATTATAAGTGGCGCATCTTGCCGAGATGCTGTATTCTCCTAGATGGCATCGTAATCCTTTTGTCGCCCAAATCGTTTTTCATATTTATGTTATTGTCGAATAGGACATCCTCACCTGATGACGTGTAATATCTTAATCATTGGTCAATCCGGACGCTTGCAATATGAGGCCATACTGTTCTTAGCCAGTTTACGCCAATCCGCGCCAGAGTTTAGCGGCCAAGTCTTCGTCGCCGAGCCGCTCCATAATCATCGATGGTCTCAAAACCCCGCAATCACCGATCCTGAGACCCGTGCGTTGATCGAGACCTTGGGCGGAAAGATTATACAATTTGAGAACAAACATTTCGGCGAATACTACCCTTACGGCAATAAAATCGAAGCGCTCTCTGTCCTACCCGAGGGCGAGCCCTTCGTCTTTTTTGACACGGACACGTTGATTACAGGCGCATTGGACAGGGTGCCTTTTGACTTCGAGCGCCCCTCTGCCTCGCTCAAAGTTGAAGGGACATGGCCGGTGATCGAACTTTACGGCCCCGGGTATACAGCCACTTGGAAGAGCCTATACGATAAATTTAAGCTCAATTTCGACAGCAGCTTAGATTTATCGCAACCGGATGAATATTGGCGTCGCTATCTGTATTTTAACGCTGGGTATTTCTACTATAAATGCCCCAAAATTTTTGGCGATAGATTTTTGGACTATGCCCTAACCATCCGCGACGATGGGCCGGAGGAGATTGTCTGCCAAGTGCTGGACCCGTGGCTCGATCAAGTCGCCCTGCCCTTGGTCATCCACAGTTTCGGGGGTGGCCGTGATGCGCTGGAGGCCGGCCATTTGGATGGGGCGGTCTCTTGTCACTATCGCCTCTTGCCTTTGCTTTATGCGCGCGAGAGTGATCTGGCGATCGACACCCTGGAGCGGGCCATTGCGCCCAATAAGATCAAGAAAGTCGTCAAGGCCTATGAGCCCATCCGCCGAATGGTCTACCAAAAACGCGGCGCCAAGGTGCGGGCGCTGTTTGATCAAAACAACCTGCCGCGCAAAGAGCAGCAGATCCGAAACACACTCAAACGCGCCGGATATTGGATGCGCTGATCTTTGGCTTTAGTGGCTGGCAAATACCGCCTCTAAATCGGCGAAACCCTTAATCTCGATGGGATTGCCAGATGGATCTCTGAAGAACATGGTCCATTGCTCACCCGGCTCGCCTTCAAAGCGCACCGAAGGCGGCAGAATAAACTCCACTTGTGCAGCCGTGAGCCGCGCGGTCAAAGCTTGCCACTCCGGCAGGGCCAAAACCATGCCAAAATGCGGCATAGGCACCAAATGATCCCCCACATGGCCGGTGTTTTCCGTTTTCATCACCGGCCCTAGGTGGAACGAAAGCTGATGGCCGAAGAAATCAAAATCGACCCAAGTGCGCGTGCTGCGCCCCTCCTTTGCGCCCAACACCTCACCGTAAAAGACCCGCGTGGCCTCCAAATCTGTCACATTAATCGCAAGATGAAAGGGGGTGAGCATGGAGGCTTTCCTCAAATTATTGATCATTTCAAAGCCACTGGCAATAAATTGCCGAGGCCCTGCGCGATGATTGGCCTGTTCTGTTGGATAAATCAATTCACTGGGCATAAATTCATCCTATTGCTGCATGATCGTTGCACCAGCGACCCGATTATGCGAGTTTCTCAGGGTCTAATGTGGATCTGACAGGTCGATTGAGGGTGTGATGACATCAAAATTTCTACTCCATCTCTCCAGTGACAGTATTGACCTCGATCGCGCGGATGCCTCGGGCCAGTGGCATCGGCTTGGATCGATCTCGCCAGACTCCGAAAATTTGGCGGAAACATTCACCCATCTGCGCCAAACCGCAATGCCAGACGCGGCCGATCCGCTGGACGCTCTCATCGCGCTGCCCACCGATCAGATCAAGCTTTTGGATCTGGATCACTCCGACACCAGCGAAGCAGCCTTGCAGCATGCGCTGGCGGGCCAAACCCCTTATGAATACAACCAACTTTGCGTGGATTGCCACCCGACTCCCCAGGGGCAAACCATCGCCGCAATTGCTCAAGAAACGCTGGACGAGGCCGACAGGCTCGCCGCGGCCTTTGGCTTTAACGCCGTGGGTTTCGTCGCTCTGCCAGGCGGCGCTTGGGAAAATAATTTCGCTATATTCCAACCCTCCGGCTCTGCTGCCCAAAGCCGGCCCAGCGCCTTTATCGCAGCGGCCCCTGCGCCCAAACCGCCCATGGCAACGCCCGCCGCCGCCGCCGCCTCCCCCGCGCCGGAGCTGCGCGCGCGCCCAGACGATCCAGCGGCACCGATGCCGCAAATTTCGACCAATGCACAGATGGCCGCCACTCCAACCTTAAATCTCGACATGACCGCGCCGCAAGTGAGCGACATCCGCGCCATGCCTCATGAGACCTTGCCAACCGCAAGCACAAAGACGCAGGCCGGCCTACCCCTGGTCATCGCGCAACGCCTCGCAAGGATCCTCAGAGGCCTACGCCCGCCCCCGCGCCCGCGCCCGCCCAAATCCGCGCCAGCACCGATCACAACAATACAAGCGCAGGTCGGCGGAAAGCCAAAATATTTAGGCTTGATCCTGACCACTCTGCTCTTGTTATTCATGTTTACCGTGGCCGCGCTGGCCGCAACGCTCGGGCGCGATCGGATTTCCGCCTGGTTGGGGTTGTCCCCTTCCCAGACAGAGGTGACCGCAGGTCTTCCAGCGGAGCCCACCGGACAGGCCATTGAAATCAGCCTGCAACCTCTGAACACTCCTCCCGCTCCAGCCGAGCAGGCGGCGCGCCGGCCACAGGCGACGGATGAGGCGCTGCAATTGCAAAGGGCAGAGGTGGCACTCAAAGATCCCGAAAGTGACGCGGAACCCGCGATAGCCCTGGCCGCGCAGCAACCACTGGGTGTGCGCGCTTTGACCATCGGCCCTGCCGCCGAGCCTGTCACCGCACCCTCCACAGACTCAATGGGGCTCATCGCGGCGCGAGAGCCCAAGCTGCAAAATTCTGGCGCCACGCCGCTTTTGGACATGCCCTGGTTGACCCCCGACCCGCTGCCAGACAAAGAAGACCCCAGGCCAAACATTGCGCAAGATCAAAACGAGGCACCCTCTGCCGCCAATCTAACGGCGCTTGCAGACCCGGCAAACATAGCGCCGATCACAGCTGCGCTGGAGCAAAGCAATTTGTCACCGGCGCTCCTGCCGCTCGAGGACGCATCCCCAGAGGAGGCCGATCCTTTGGCCGCATTCCGGCCCCGGCTGCGGCCCGCGAAACTCTCACCGCCCGTGCGGGTCACAACTCTGCCTGAGGGCCAAAGTCTTGCGCGCACGCTGCGGCCGCGCGCCCGTCCCCGCGCGATTGAACTGGCAGCGCTCCTGCCGGCGCCTGTGGTGGCCAAGCCCTCAGAAATCCAAGCCCCCACCGCCACCAGCCGCAAGACAGTGACCCGTGCGGCCACAATAACAAATGTTATCAATTTGCGCGATGTCAATCTCATTGGAATCACCGGCACAACCCGCCTGCGCAACGCCTTGGTGCGCCTTCCCAATGGTCAGGTCGTCAAAGTCCGTATTGGTGATCGATTGGATGGCGGACGGGTGACCGATATTTCGAGCAATAGTCTCACCTATGCCAAATCTGGCCGTTCAATTACGCTGGATATGCCCCGCGGTTAGCCGTCTTACGCATCCGAGACCCCGGCTTCCGCAAATGTCGCCATGCCCGAAAGGCAGGCCACTGCCCCTTTCAAAACGCCTATGGCCAATGCGGCGCCCGAACCTTCTCCCAGACGCAGCCCCAGAGACAACAAGGGGGTCTTGCCGAGATGCTCCAGAAGCCGCGCATGGGCGCCTTCCGCGCTCTTGTGACCTGCTTGGCAGTGATCCAAAGCCGCCGGGTTCATCGCCTGCAGAACCAAAGCAGCCGCGGTGCAAATAAACCCATCCAGAAGCACCGGCACGCCATGGGCACGCGCCGCCGCAATGGCGCCTGCCATGGCGGCAATTTCCCGCCCGCCCAGCGCCTGCAGAACCGCGAGGGGATCATCCAAAACCTCTGCATGTCGGGCCAATCCCGCCGCCACCACGGAGCATTTCCGGGCCAAGCCCGCATCATCTACACCCGTGCCGCGCCCAACCCACTCTTGAACCGACCCACCCAGCAAAGCCGCCGCAATCGCCGCCGCCGGTGTTGTATTGCCGATTCCCATTTCGCCAGCCACGAATAAATCAGCCTGCGGATCCACCGCCCGCCAGCCGGTCTGCAAAGCACAGAGCAACTCAGCCGGGGTCATGGCCGGCCCCAGGGTGAAATCTTGCGTTGGCCGGTCCAGCTCCAATGCCACCACGTCCATCTTTGCACCAAAGGTCTTGGATATCTGGTTGATCGCCGCACCACCCGCTTGGAAGTTATAGACCATTTGCTGCGTCACTTCCGGCGGGAAGGCCGAAACTCCAGCGGCAGCAACCCCATGGTTTCCCGCGAAAATAACCACTTGAGGCGCGTCAATGCGGGGCCGCGCCTGTCCTGACCAGCGGGCGTACCAAATCGCCAAATCCTCCAAATCACCCAAAGCGCCAGGCGGTTTGGTCAGTTGAGCATTGCGCTCTGTCGCAGCCCGCCCCGCGCGCTCATCAGCCCCAGGCAGATTGCTCATAAACTCACGAAACTGAGCCACCGAAGAAATGTCACGCATGGTTAAAGTAAATCCGTTGATTGCAGTTGATCCTCTGTCTACCGAAGCGCAGAATAAGTCGATGCGACGAAAGGACCCGCTGAATGTCTAACTCCGACACATGGATTCCGAAAATGGGCGACATCCCCGCCGCGATCGGTCTGCTGAGCCGCTTGCCCATGCCGGTTGATATGCACAAGGCGCAAGCCCGTGGCGCGCATCCAAGCTGGGCCTATGGTCTGGCCGGAGGCCTCTTGGGCGCGCTGGTCGCTTTGGCCGCCTGGGCGGGGCTTATTCTGGGCCTGCCAAGCCTTGCCATCGGCCTCAGTGTGGTCGGCACGACGGCATGGCTCACCGGTGCAATGCATTATGACGGTCTGGCCGATAGTTTGGACGGGCTTTGGGGCGGCTGGAGCCCACAGCAGCGCCTCGACATAATGAAGGACAGCCATATTGGCGTTTATGGCGTTGTTGGTCTGATCTGTGTGTTGGGCCTGCAAGCCACGCTCTATGGTCAGCTGGCGGCGCAGAGCCTTTGGGCCATACTCGGCGTCATGGCCCTCTCGCGGGCGGTTATGGTGCCGCTGATGACCGCGCTGCCCAATGCCCGTAGCAAAGGTTTATCGGCCAGCGTTGGCCGCCCGACCCTGAAAACTGCCATTTTGGCCGTGGCTCTTGGGGGGGCAATTGCGGCGTTGAGCGGGGCCTGGCCCGCCCTAATCGGGGCGCCCCTTGGCGCTCTGGCCGTCGCCATCATCGCCAAGCGCAAAATCGGGGGGCAGACGGGTGATATTTTAGGGGCGAGTCAGCAATGCGCCGAAACCTGCGCCTTGATCTGTCTCATCGCCTTCCTGTGAGCACGTCTCAAATAATGACAGCTCCCGCACCAACCGATGGATCGTCGGTGCGGGCATTGTCTCACAGCGCGCTCTAACCGGCAGCAGGCACCACACGCGACATCAACACATCGTTGATTTCTTGGCCGGCCGTTGATTCTTCGGCCCCGTTCACCACGGCAATTTCGCGTGTCAGACGCTCAAGTGCCGCTTCATAAAGCTGGCGTTCGGAATAGCTTTGCTCGCGTTGATCATCGGTGCGGTGCAAATCACGCACCACCTCAGCTATGGCGATCAAATCACCGGAGTTGATCTTCTGCTCATATTCCTGCGCTCTGCGGGACCACATAGCCCGCTTTACCTTGGCCTTGCCGCGTAGGATCGCCATGGCATGGGCCACGACATCTGGCGTTGCCAAGGGGCGCATGCCCACTTCGATCGCCTTATGGGTTGGCACGCGCAGGGTCATCTTGTCTTTGTCGAAAGCCACAACGAATAACTCAAGGGTGATGCCCGCAACCTCTTGCTCATCAACCGCAGTGACCTTGCCAACCCCATGGGCAGGATAGACCACATACTCA